>CZKD01000061.1_pt1 | contig 246047 bp, 208 predicted proteins | sample 1122401 | NCBI WGS metagenome assembly CZKD01 (sample SAMEA3539301, study PRJEB10725) | soil metagenome | biome: tundra; feature: field; material: soil | place: USA | collected 2010-05 | depth 0.15 m
TTCCCATGCCGCCGCTTCGCGGCTGGAGCGTATTCCTTCCGCCTTGTCCCGGAGGGACATCCGACAGTAGCCCGGCGTTTCCAACGCCGGGTACAGCCCAGAAGGACAGACCGCGTCCCGCAGGGGACGCCTGAAACTAACCACAGGTATTTCAATCGTGCCTAACGGCACGAGGATCGAAACGCGCGGCGACCACCCGCCAGTAGAACTGGCGGGCTATTTTCAAGTCGTCCCTCCGGGACGGGGGTCTTGCGCTACGCCCGCGCCACTTCGTCCAGCACTTCCCCTGCCGGACTGAGCAGGAGGATCCGCAGCGGCATCTCTCCAAACGCATGGGTCGAACAACTCAGGCACGGATCGTAGCAGCGGATCACCGCCTCCACGCGGTTGAGCATCCCCGGCGTCAGCCGGTTGCCATGCACGTAATGCTTGGCCACCTGCAGCACGCTGCGGTTCATCGCCAGATTGTTTTGTCCGGTGGCAATGATCAGGTTCACCCATCGGATCAGCCCCTGCTCGTCGATCTTGTAATGATGAAATAACGTCCCGCGCGGAGCTTCCGCCGCGCCCACGCCTTCGAGCGCGTTGGGTCGGGCCACGGCACGTACATGCTTCGAGAGAATCTCCGGATCGTTCAGCAATTGCTCCAGACGCTCAATGCAATACAGAATCTCAATCAGCCGTGCATGGTGATAGTGGAACGAACTCAGCACCGCGGTGCGCTGCAGTTCGTGAAACTCCGCCAGTTCCTGGTCGGCGCGCGGCGTCCCGCAGCGGTCTGCCACGTTTAAGCGCGCCAGCGGTCCCACGCGGTAGATGCCGTCGGGAAATCCCTTGGGCTTGTAGTACGCAGACTTGAGATAGCTCCAGGGCTCGACTTTTTCCCCGATGTAGCTCTCGTACTGGGCCGGATCCAGTTGTTGGGCGACGATATGTCCCGACGCGTCCACCACGCGCAGGTTGCCGTCATAGAAGGTGAGTCCGTTATCCTTCTTGACGATCCCCATGAACAGCGTGGGAAAGTTTCCAAACACCGAGATCTCTTCCCGAAAGCGCTCGGTCGTGCTCTTGAACCATTCCAGGGTACGCTCGGCGATGGCGAGAGCATCCGGCAGCGCGAACAGGATGGCGTCGCGGTTCGCTTCGGTCAGCGGCTCGCTCACCCCGCCAGGGACGACCCACGCCGGATGAATGCGCTTGCCTCCGAGACGCTCAATGATCTTCTGGCCGAACTGACGCAGACGAATGCCATCCAGCGCCAACTCGGGATTCTTCTCCGCTACGCCAAAGATGTTGGTGGTCGCCGGATCGGCGTCCATGCCAAAAAGCAAGTCCGGAGATGACAGATGAAAGAGGCTGAGCGCATGCGACTGCGTTACCTGGGCCAGCCCGAAAATGCGGCGCAGCTTGTCAGCCGTGGGCGGAATCCGGACCGCCAGCAACTGGTCGCATGCCTTGGCGGACGCGATCAGATGGCTCACTGGGCAGATGCCGCAGATGCGCGCCATCAGCGACGGCATCTCGTAAAACGGACGCCCTTCACACAGTTTCTCGAAGCCGCGGAACTGGGTAACGTGAAAGCGGGCTTCTTCGACCCGGCCGTCTTCGTTCAGGTGGAGCGTGATCTTGGAATGGCCTTCGATGCGCGTAACCGGATCGATGACGATGGTGCTACTGCCCTGCTTCACGAAATCTCCCTTTTAGCTGCGAGCTTTGAGCTTCGAGCCTCGATTATTGAGCTTTCAGTCTCGCAGCTCGAAGCTTGCAGCTCATTTACGCCCCAAAACGAGTCTTCATGCTGACGTCTGGCGTTCTTCCTTCCAGCAGTTCCGACACGACGTAATAAATCGTGTCAGCCGAGGGCGGACAGCCCGGAACAAACACATCCACGGTGACGAATTCGTGCACTGGACGCGAGTTCCCCAACAGCGCAGGCACCACCTGGTCGGGAATGCCGGGATCGAACGTCACATTCTCGCGATACGCCCGATCACAAACCGCCTTCACCCCGAACGGATTGCGCATCCCCGGCACATTCGCCGTGACCGCACAATCGCCCAGCGAGACTAATATCTTGGTCCGCTCGCGCACGATCTTGATCTTGTGCAGATCGTCCTCGCTGCTCACCGCGCCCTCGACCAGGGTTACATCGACGTCCGCGGGGAATTCCTTGGCATCAACCAGCGGGCTGTAGACCAGATCGGCCAACCCGGCCACAGTCAGCAACCGCTCGTCCATATCGAGAAAAGACATATGGCAGCCGGAGCAGCCATCCAGCCACACGGTAGCAAGCTTCTTCTTACTCATAGGACCTATCATCACCACTAAGGACACGAAGGGGCACGAAGGAAGAATCCGCACATGAAGTCCTTCGTGGAACTTCGTGTCCTTCGTGGTTCAGGGTTTTTCTGTCCAGATTCATTCGTTTTCTTCCCGCATCATGGTCAGGTAGGGCAGGAACTGGCGCCGCTTCAGCATCTCGGCGACCGAGCGTCCCTTCTCAAACAGCGCTCCCGTCGGACACACATGCACGCACTTGCCGCAACTGGTGCAGGTTTCCGACGATCCCCACGGTTCGTTCAAATCGGTGATGACCTTCGCGTCGATGCCTCGTCCCATGATGTCCCAGGTATGCGCGCCCTCAATCTCATCGCATACGCGCACGCAGCGCGTGCACAGAATGCAACGATTGTGGTCGATGACGAAACGGTCGTGCGACGCGTCGACCTCTTCCTTGGGATAGCGATAGGGGAAATGCACGTGCGTAATGCCCAGCCGCTGGGCCAGCATCTGCATCTCGCAATGGCCGTTGGAGACGCATACCGAACACACATGGTTGCGTTCGGTAAACAGCAATTCCAGAATCATCCGGCGGTAGCCCTGCAGGCGCTCGGAGTTGGTGGTGACCTCCATACCTTCCTCGACTGCGGTGACGCAGGCGGGAAGAAGCTTGTTCTGTCCCTTGATCTCGACCAGGCACATGCGGCAGGCGCCAACGTCGGACAGACCGTCCATCTCGCACAATCGCGGAATGAAGATGCCGTTCTGCCGGGCGACGTCGAGAATGGTTTCTTCCTGGCGTCCGCTCAGATCGCGGCCATCGATTTTCAGCGTTTTGACGGTTGCGGCCGGTCTCATGCGGATTCTCTTTCTGCCGCAGGCTGCGCGCCGCAGACTCCGGCCGGGCACTGGTGATCTTCAATGTGGGCCCGGTACTCCTCGGCAAACGAGCGCAGCGTGCTGACCACCGGATTCGGCGCCGACTGCCCCAATCCGCACAGGCTGGTGTGCTTGAGCAGATCGCAGAGTTGCTCCAGCATCTTCATGTCTTCAGGCGTCGCGTTCATGTTGGCGATCGCCGATAGAATGCGGTGCATCTGATAGGTGCCGACGCGGCATGGAATGCACTTGCCGCAGGACTCGGTCATGCAGAAGTCCATGAAGTACTTCGCCACGTCGACCATGCAGGAACTTTCGTCCATCACGATCATGCCGCCCGAGCCCATAATCGACCCGGCCCGGGCCAGCGATTCGTAATCCACCGGCATGTCGAGACAATCCGAAGGCAGGCAACCGCCCGAGGGCCCGCCGGTCTGCACCGCTTTGAACTTGCGCCCTTCGGGAATCCCACCGCCAATCTCGAAGACCATCTCGCGCAAGGAAATCCCCATCGGAACTTCAACCAGGCCGGTATTTTCAACTCGCCCCGCTAACGCGAAGACTTTCGTGCCCTTGCTCTTCTCCGTGCCAATGCCGGCGTACCACTCGCCGCCATTGCGGATGATGGGTGCGATATTCGCGAACGTCTCTACGTTGTTGATGAGCGTAGGTTGCCCAAACAACCCTTCCATGGCGGGATAAGGAGGTCGCGGTCGCGGCGTACCACGCTTACCTTCCACCGAAGCGATCAATGCGGTCTCTTCGCCGCAGACAAACGCTCCGGCGCCTAATCGCAGATCCATGCGAAAACTGAAGCGCGTGCCGCAGATATTCGATCCCAGCAGCCCCACACGCTCCGCTTGACGAATGGCGTTGCGCAGTCGCTTGATGGCCAGCGGATACTCCGCCCGCACGTAGATGTAGCCTTCAGACGCGCCCACGGCGTAAGCCGCGATCAGCATCCCTTCCAGCACGCGGTGCGGATCACTTTCCAGCACACTGCGATCCATGAACGCTCCCGGATCGCCTTCGTCGGCATTGCAGACGACATACTTCTGCGTGCCCACGGATTTTGAAACGGTGCTCCACTTCAGGCCCGTCGGATATCCCGCGCCACCGCGGCCGCGCAGGCCGCTCTTGGTCACTTCGTCGATCACTTCCCGCGACGTCATTTCGGTCAGCGCCTTGATCAGCGCCGTATAGCCGTTCGCAGCCACGTAATCTTCGACGCGGTCCGGATCGATGATGCCGGAATTCTCCAGCACAATCTTTTTCTGCCGCTGAAAGAATGGAACGTCGGTCGGGCAAAGCAGGCGGGATACGGGCTCGCCATCCAGACCGTCAAGGATCGCGGCGCCGTCCCCAGCCTCGACTTTCTTGTAGAGAATACCGTTGCTGGTCGAGACCAGCGGGCCCTCCGAGCACAGCCCCATACAGCCGACGCCCTTCACCTGGCAGTGGTCCTTGGTGCCGCGGCGCGTCACTTCCTGGTCGAGCGCATCCTTCACGCCCTGGCTCTGGCAGGAAAGACATCCGGCGGCGACGCACACATTCACGCGTTGGGTGAACTGGTTCTGTGCCTCGCGTTCGGTTTCGGCGATTTGGTCGAGTTCTTCGGGCGTCATGCGTGTGTCCATTTCTTCAGATGCTCGCGGACGGCCGCAGTCCCGACCTTGCCGGCAACTTCCTGGTCATAGACGACGGCCGGAGCGAGGCCGCACGATCCCAGGCAGCGCGCGGTGAGCAGCGAAACTTTCTTGTCGGCCGTGGTTTCCCCGGGAGTAATTCCCAGTTCGTTCTGCACCGTATCGAGCAACTGCTGCGATCCTTTGATATAGCACGCCGTTCCCATGCAGATGACGCAGGTATGCTCGCCGGCGGGTTTGAGCGTGAAGAAATGGTAGAAGGTGGCAACGCCGTACGCCCGGCTGAGGGGCACGCGCAATGACATGGCGACATAGCGCAGCGCCTGCTCGTCCAGGTATCCGAACGCCTCTTGCACGGTATGCAGCGTTTCAATCAACCCGCGCTGCTGCTGGCCCTGACGCCGTATGGTGGCGTCGACCAGTTTCCAGCGCTTGTCCTGATTGGGCGGAGTAGGCTTGGCAACGTATGAAGGCATATCGATTCTCAATCGCAGCGGAATTCAACATCTATGACCGCAGCCGCGACCGTGAAATAAAAAACAATTCTAGTCCCGGCGCATGCGGTGCGAACGACTCGACTCGGAATAATTTCGCGTTGCAGTTTCATTTCGGTTCTAATCCCACCGTAAAATTGCACACTTCAACATCTCTGCCTTTCAGGGCCAGGCAGCAGTCGAATCCTGACTTGAGCAAAGACCCTGCGTTGATGCATTACGACCGCAGCGTCAGCACCGGGCAATGAGCCTGCGCGATCACGTCGTGCGCGGTCGACCATGGCAAGTGCGAGGTCCCGCCTTGTCCGGAGGCGCGAGCGCCCAGCACGATCATGTCAGCTTCGCGATCGGACGCGACCTTCAAAATACAGGGCGCCGCGTCGCCAAACTCCAGCACGGTTTCCGCCGGGTATTGCAGGGCGTTATGGTTTGGTATCAGTGATTTCAACCGGAAAATGCTATCTTCCATCCGATCGGGACGCGAGCCCAGTCCCGTATAATCCTCAATCACATGCAGCAGCGTGAGCCGTGCGCGGAATTCCTCCGCCAGCGCGACGGCCTCCTGCGCGACATACAACGAATATTGGGCAAAGTCGGTGGCAAACACGATCTGCTGCAACTCCAACTCTACGGGGGCCAGATCGCGTCCGTGAGCCGGCAATGCGGGCAGTTTCGCCCGTCCCGAAACTTTCGGGCCCACCGTCAGCACCGGGCAAGATGCGTGGCGCAGAATGTCCTCCGCCACCGAACCCAGCAACAACTTGCCGAGCCCCGAGCGGCCATGGGTTCCGACCACGATCAGATCAATCTGGTTCTCGTCGATGATTCCAGCCAGGTTCTTCCACACCTGGCCGTGTCGGACGTAGTTGTGGTGTTCGATTCCTTCCACACGCGCGCAGATCTGGTCGAGTTTGACTCTGGCCTCGGTGTGCGCGTCTTCGTAGATGGTGCTCATGCTGACGTAATCCACGCCGCCGGTCATCATCAGCAGGCTGGCGTCAGAGAGCACATGAGCGGCGTGCAGCGTGGCTCCGAAACGCCGGCAGATCGCCGCGGCGTAGGGGAAGGCGGCTTCCGAAGTCGCTGAAAAATCAGTGGCGAACAATACGTTCTTGACCGCGATGGCGCTCGGCGATCGCTGTTCGAGGACTGTGCCGTGTACTTTTTCGATTGGGGTCATGGAACACCTCCCACAGCTATTTCCAAGATCAACCCTGATCGGGTTCTTCGGTATGCCCCCTGTCACCCCTTTTTGTGATTTGGATCACGCGGGGTGCCCCACCCTTGTCGCGATGTCCGCGACAGGGTGGGGCATCCATTTCAGTTTTCAATCACTTACAGACAACTTCAATAACTTGGAGATAATTACAACGACTTAGCGACGGAGGGCATACGGGAGCGAGTGATCAGTCCTGCAAAAAGAGGGTCACTCGCCACGCAGGATGCCATTTCCGGAGCCTTAGATGGGTCTAATTTCGAGGATCGGAGAACGGGACAGGGAAATTTTCCTCAAGCGCAGGATCGAGACGCGTCCTGCGGCATCGCAGACCGGCTCTACGACATTTCAACCACTTACACCGATCGTCAATAACTTGCAGATAATCTCAACAACTTACGAGCATTTACTGCGCGAAGCCATCGGCCTGCGTGACCGCGCCAATCGCGACCGTGTGATCGATATAGATTCTTCCCGCGTCGAGCGCCTTGCGGTCCAGTTCCAGCAGTGCCGGATTCTTGACTTTCTTTTCCAGCACTTGCATCGCAGTCGCCGGCGACAGGCACTCGGTTTCTTCGAGCAGAGCGCCCATCATGACGACGTTCGCCACTTTTGCCGAACCCAGCTTGTCGGCGATCTCAGACGCCGGAATGCAAACCACCTGCGCCTGCGGGATCGTGAGGTCTTCGGGCAGGCGGTCGCGGCCGTAGATGATCGCGCCGCCAGGAGCGACCTCCGCGCAGAACTTGCGCAGCGAGATCTCGTTCATCGCAATCAACACGTCGGGACGCGAGAGCACCGGTGACCCGATGCGGTCTTTCGACAGGCAGATGTGGCAGTGGGCACTTCCCGAGCGCATCTCGGGGCCGTACGACGGCAGCCAGCTGACTTCGAGGCCTTCCCGCATGCCCATTTCGGCTAAGAGTTGGCCGAGCAGGAGCACGCCTTGTCCTCCAAAGCCCGCGATCTTGATGCCCAGGTCACGGAAATGATGTTGTTTCTTGGGCACAACCGCTTCGCCTTCTGCTTTGCGTTCCCCTTCGACGAGTTCGGCGACAGTCTTGTGCGGCGGCACGTTGTTGTTCGGAATTTCGATGGCGCGGTCGCGAAACACATTCAAGGGGAAGTTCGGGATCATCTTGTCGGCAATCCACTTCCGCGCTTCTACCGGATCCTTGCCCCAGATGGTTGGGCAGGGAGACAGAATCTCGACGAAGGTGAATCCGGCGCCGGCGCGCTGTAACTCGAGAGCCTTGCGCACGGCCCGGCGCGCTTTCATGATGTTCTTGTTGTCTGACAGCGCGACGCGCTCAATGTAGACCGGAGCTTCGAGCGAAGACAGCATCTCGGCCATGTGCAGCGGGAAGCCCTCGTTCACGGGACGACGTCCCCAGGGAGAAGTCGTGCTGCGCTGGCCGACCAGCGTGGTGGGCGCCATCTGTCCGCCGGTCATGCCGTAGATCGCGTTGTTGACGAAGAAGACGCTGATTTTTTCTCCGCGATTGGCGGCGTGCACGATTTCCGCGGTGCCGATCGCCGCCAGGTCGCCGTCGCCTTGATAAGCGATCACGATCTTGTCGGGACAAGCGCGCTTGAGGCCGGTGGCAGCGGCTGGAGCGCGGCCGTGCGCGACTTGCACGTTGCCCACATCAAAGTAGTAGTAAGCGAAGACCGAGCAGCCTACGGGGCTGACCAGGATGGTGTCGTTCTGAACGCCTAAATCTTCGAGCGCTTCGGCGATGAGTTTGTGCGCCACACCATGGCCGCATCCGGGACAGTAGTGCGTCTGATGCTGCAGGTCGCTCTTCCGCTCGTACAGCGGATAGAACACTTCCGACTTCTGGTGGACGACTTCGTAGCCGTCGGTGGTCGACTTCGGTTTGTCCGGCGTTTCGATTTGGACCACGTTGCGCTCTGACATGGATGGGCTCCCGTGCCGCTATGCCGTCCCTCCGGGACTCGTTCCTTCTATCCAACGCTTCCCCAGGACTTACGTCCTGGGCTAACATATTCCGCCGCTCCGCGGCTCGACTTAGGTGCCTCACAGCTCCCGCGGATCACCTACCGACCAACTAGACCGAAGCTGGCATCTGTTCTTCCATCTTGGTCAACAATTCTTCGACCGAGGGCACGTTGCCGCCGCCGCGTCCGTAGAACTCGATCGGGCGCTGGCCATTCACGGCCAGGCGGACATCTTCCACCATCTGGCCGTTGCTCAGTTCCACGACCAGAGCTTTCCCGGCGCGCAACGTCGTTGCCGCCAGTTCCTTCGAGGGGAACGGCCACAAGGTGATGGGCCGGAACAGTCCGACTTTCATTCCCTGCTTGCGGGCTTCGTCCACCGCCGAGCGCAGCACGCGCGACACGATGCCGTAGCCGACCACGATCAGTTCGGCGTCTTCGGTGCGGTACTCTTCCCAGCGCGTTTCCGCCTGCTGCGCCCGCATGTACTTCGCTTCCATGCGGCGCTGGTGCGCTTCCAGGTCGTCGGATTCGAGGAAGATCGAGCTGATCATGTTCTTGCGGGTCTCCGCGGTTCCCTTCACTGCCCAGGGTTTCTCGGGAGCAAGGATTTCGCGGTACGAGAGGTCGAGTGGCTCCATCATCTGGCCCACGAATCCGTCGGTCAGCACGATCGCCGGATTGCGGTAACGGTCGGCCAGTTCGAAGGCGAGGATGGTGAGGTCCGCCATCTCTTGAACTGACGCTGGTGCGACGACCAAGTTGCGATAGTTGCCGTGTCCTCCGCCCTTCACCATGGCGAAGTAGTCGCTCTGCTCCGGAGCGATGTTGCCGAGACCGGGACCACCGCGCATCACATCGACGATCACGCAAGGCAGTTCCGCACCCGCTAGATACGAGATACCTTCCTGCATCAGGCTGAGCCCCGGGCCGGAGGACGCAGTCATGACCCGCACACCCGCGGAGGCTGCGCCGTACACCATGTTGATGGAAGCAGTTTCGCTCTCGGCCTGGACGAAGGTTCCGCCAACCTCGGGGAAATAGAGGGCCGCGGCTTCAGCGACTTCGCTGGCCGGCGTGATCGGGTAGCCATAATACGCGCGGCACCCGGCCAACACTGCGCCCTTAATTACCGCAACGTTTCCTTTACACAGTTGCCGCATGTTCGCCTCCTGGCAGGACTTGCGAGGCAGCGACCTTTGGGGGCGGGATGAGCCGGTAAACCACGATGGCCCCCGGCTCCGGGCAGCAATAGAAGCAGATGCCGCATCCGGTGCAGTCGTGGCCGGTATAGCGCGCGGGATGCACGCCGTAGGAACTCAGTTCAGGAGCCAGCTCCAGGCATTTCGGCGGGCAGGATTCCACGCATAGCCCGCAACCTTTGCACTCCTCGACATCGATCGTGATATTGCCGCGTGCTGGACCCGCCATATGTGTTCACCCTCGTTTCCTCATCGGGACAATGTTGTCTGTGCCTGTTGAGGATGCTGCGCCCACTTGGTCTTTTCGCAGTATTCGTAAAGCTCGGCGCGGAAATCGGGATGCGAGATCTCGATCAGCGACTTGGCCCGTTCGCGAATCGTCTTGCCATGCAGATAAGCGACTCCATACTCGGTCACGACATAGCGGACGAGCCCTCGTGAGGTCACGACTCCCGCCCCAGGATCGAGCATGGGTACGATCCGAGAAATGGATCCCTGTTTCGCGGTCGATGAAATCGCAATGATGGCCTTGCCACCCTTGGAGCGCGACGCGCCGCGCAGAAAATCCACCTGCCCGCCGATACCGCTGTAGAACTGGTTGCCAATCGAGTCGGAACACACCTGCCCGGTCAGGTCGATCTGCACCGCGGAATTGATCGCCACCATGTTGTCGTTGCGGGCGATGAACCCGGGATCGTTGGTATACGACGTGGGATGGAACTCGAAAATGGGATTGTTGTCGACGAACTCGAACAGACGCTTGGTGCCCAGGGCAAATCCCAGGATGATCTTGCGCGGCTTGAAGTTCTTGCGCGCCCCAGTGATCACTCCAGCTTCGATCAGAGGGATGACGCCATCCGACACCAGTTCGCTGTGAACCGCCAGATCTTTGCGGTCCATGAGCAGCGGCAACACTGCGTCCGGAATTCCGCCAATACCGGTCTGCAGCACCGCGCCATCTTGGATCAGGCTAGCCACGTTGCGCGCGATGGCAATCTGCAGGTCGTTCACCACAGGCCGCTTCAAAGCGCACAGAGGACGCGACGACTCGACGAAGGCATCGATGTCGTTGACGTGAATGAAGCTGTCGCCGTAGGTGCGCGGCATGTTGTCGTTGATCTGTGCCACCACGTGCTTGGCGCATTTCGCCGCGGTCAGGGTCGTGTCGACGCCGACGCCGAAGCTGCAGAATCCGTGGGAGTCGGGCGGAGAAACTTCGATCAGCGCCACATCGATCGGCATGGCGCCGCTCTCAAACAGCCCTTCAATCTCGCTGAGGTAGATCGGAGTGTAGTCGGCGCGGCCGTCGTTGATGGCGTCGCGCACGTTGGCGCCGATGAACACGGCATTGTGCCGGAAATGCCCCGCCATTTCGGGGGCGACGTAGGGCGCGCACCCCATGGTCATCATGTGGACGATTTCGACATTAAAAACTTCTGGCCCGCGGCGCATCAGCGCCTCGACCAGAGTTTCGGGCTCGGCACAGCCGGGCTGGATGTAGACGCGCATCCCCGACTGCACGCACTGGAGCGCGTCGTCGGCCATTCTTAGCCGCTTCTTGTATTCCATCTCCCACGACATCGACATGTTGGTAGCTCCCCTAGCCAGCCCGCAGCACAGCGGTTCCGTGCGTGGCCCGGGCAACCTCTTCTTCATACCCCACAGCGGCATAGTAAATCGCCCGGTCGAAGAACATCTCGAGCATTTGCAGCAGTTCCAGTTCGCCCATGATTTCGATGGCGCGGTCCATCACGGCTTCGCTCTTGAGAAATTCCCAGAGATTTTCCTTGGTGAGCACGATGGCCTGCACCACCTCGCTGAGCGGCACCTTCTGCTGTGCCCGGCGCGCACCGATCTCGCGGTAGCGGTGCTCAATATCCAGTTCGTTCTTGCCCAGAAGCCACTCGCCCAGGTGGCGGTAGATTTCGTAGACGCGCTCTCTCAGTTCATGAGCGGAAATATCGCGGAAATGCGTGACCTGGAGACTGCCTGCGACCCTCTCTTCAAGTCCCGCGGCGAGCGCGTCGGCATGCGTTTCAATCAAACGCACCAGTCTGTAAGAGAACATCATACGCACCCCCTCGCCCCGTTCCAGGGCCTTTTCACTAGACTCCGACTTTTACGGCCACATCCTGATTATTCCAGCCCTCGACCGGAACCTTGCCGGTTTCGACACTGGGTTCCAGAGTCTGGGGGACGGTGATGGCGCGCGAAATCATGCACACAGCCTTGGTCTTGCGCAGCAGGTTCAGTCCGACTTCGCATTGCTCTTCGGACTGCACCGTCAGCCTGGGACGAATGAGGATTTCGTTGAAATTGCATCCCGGCGTCCGGTTGCGGCGGACGCTGCCCTCGATCTCCACTTCGAGGTCGGTGAAGTCGAACTTGGCGGCCCGCGCCACCTCATGGAAGGTGGTGGTAAAGCAGCCAGCCAGGGAACAGAGCAGCAGTTGCTCGGGAGTCCACCGGCCCTGCAGGCCTCCCAGTTCGGCGGCCTCGGAAAAGTGGATGGTATTCGGGGAGGACTCGCATTTGGCCAGTCCGGTGCGGCCTGAGGTCCACCAGGCCGAAACGCGATAGGTATATTCTGCCGCCATATTTAGACTCCTGGCGCTCCCAGAGGGCGCCGTCCCCACTTCAAGAGGAGAGGGAAAAGATCACGGTGATCGTGGTCTCGACCTCTACCGGTTGTCCATTCAAAAGGTACGGCTTGTAACGCCACTGTTTGACGGCTGCGATGGCCGCCGGCACCAGCATCGGGTGACCGCTGACTAACTGCAGGTTCGTGATTTGGCCGTTGATGTCGATGACCGCGCTCAGGATGACATCGCCCTGAACGCGCGCTGCGCGGGCAAGGGTCGGATACGCCGGTTCCACGCGTTGAATCAGCAATCCCTTGGTCACACCCTGCGAAATGCGGATGCGCGTCGGGGTGGCCGGGACGAATCTTGGAACGGCCGACAGGCTGTTCGTGGAACTGATCACGCTGCCAATCACGCCTCCCAGTTGTCCGCCGGGGATACCTCCGGGGACGCCTCCCACGACTCCTCCGTTGGAAGCCATCGGCGGCGGCGCCTCATCTTCCTTAATCATCTGAACTTTCTGGGGAATCTTTGTCGGGGTACGCAACGCCCCGTTGTTGAGCAGATCGGTCTGGATCTGCTTGACCACGTGCACTTCGGCGGCCGCTGGAGGGGGTGGAGGAGGCGGGGGTGGCGGCGCCATCAGGAACGTCAACAGCTGCGCCTTCGGCAGTTCCTCGGTGAACATCAGCGGGACCGCCAGCATAAGCATGATCACCAGGCAATTGATAAGAAATGATGTACTGGTGGCGAAGAACTTGCGCTTGCGCTGCACGCCAAAGTCCAGCACGCTGTCGGCAAACATGGGCCGGGGCGGCAGCGGTGGTCCGAGTACGAGTTCGGTTCGTGGCAGGACCGCCGCCGTCCCGCGGCCTGCATTAACTTCCTTGATTTGCTGTACTTCTGGTTCATGGATTTCGATTGTGCTCATCGGAACCTCCGTGCCTCACCCTGCCGCTGCTGCTTTCCGGCCGGTCGAGTCCTGGGGATGCGCCCTGAGAGGTCACATCTCCACCTATCTTCAGGGACATCTTCATCTAAGCTATCGGCAAGGCAAATGGCGCTCATCACGGTTCTTCGTGATCTCAATCACGGTTTTTGCATTCCGGGCTAAACCGAAGTAACCACGGCAGATGCTCGGTGGGGGGATGCTTCGAGTGCGGTTTTCGCGCCACAAAGGGCCACGCGAAGAAGAAGCAAAAGGTGGAAACGGCAGAATTCAGGCCGCGGATCGCCTACCTCAGACCCTTTGTCGCACGGAGTGTGCAATCCGATCTGCGAGGTAGGCAGCGTACAGCCCGGTGACCAGGCCGGTAAAAACATCCATGGTGTAGTGGGCGCGCAGGATCAGCACGGCTGCAGCCTCGAAAAGCACGATTCCGATTCCGAGGATCGTCGTCCCACGCCTGCCAAGCCGCGCGAGTTCGGTGGCGCCGAGAACGGCGATGGCAGTATGTCCGGAAAAGAAATAATCGTTGGCCACGCCATAGGTGACCAGCAACGACGGAAATCCCGGGGAGTGCCAGATTGCATCTGGCGGTGTGGGGAGGGCGACGCAGGCTTGCATAATCTGGCGCAGTCCGAGCACGATTACGAGTGCGAGGAAAGGCCGCGCTTCGCCACGGAAGATCCACATCGACAGAAGAAAAATTCCGAGCAGGTCAATGATCGCAGAACTGACGACCAGGAGCGCATTCGCCGTCGCCGGGTGAGAGTGCAGATAAAGATTCGCCGGAGCCGTCATGGCTTGGATGCGGTCTCCGATGCCGGAAGCAGGCGCGCCGCGTGCACCGATCAGGGATTGCGTCCAGAACCAGACGACCAGCGCGGCCGCCGTCACCACGAGCCGGATCGCCAGCGAATATCTGAAGGAAGACTGCCCACCTTCGGCCAGAGGCATAAGTGCGGGGAATTATATCTTGGGGATCACGCCGTCATTTCTTGTTCTTGGTTTCGTTCCCAGTTTCATTCTTGATGACCACGCCGCCCTTCATCACAAACCTGGCATGTTTCAGAGTGGTCGCATCCTGTAGCGGATCGCCCGGCACCGCGATGATGTCGGCATATTTCCCCGCTTCGAGCGTGCCGATCTTGCCCTGCCATCCCAGCAGTTCGGCTCCGTTGCTGGTCGCGGCGTGGATGATCTCGAGGGGCGTCATGCCTTCAGCGGAATAGGCATCGAACATATCGAGGCTGGCTTGCCCGCGGTCCTCGTCGGGCATGGTTAGATACATGTCGGATCCGGCGGCAATGGGCACACCAAATCTCCGGGCGCGCTGCAGGCGGTCGCGATTGCCGGCGACGTAGGGCTTGATCCATTGCTCCTGCTCCGCGCGTTCTTCCGGTGTGGGCTGACGATGGCCGAAAGTCATGTTCAGGTATTCCTGCTCCGTACCGTCGGTAGGCACGAGAAAGATGTGTTTCTGCGCCATCATCTTCAGCGTGTCGTCCGTGATGACGTAGGCGTGTTCAATGGAGTCAACCCCGGCTTCGGCCGCGATGCGGGTGGCTTTGTCGCCGATGGCGTGAGCTGCGACTTTCACTCCCGCAATATGGGCCTCGTCGACGATGGCCTTCATCTCTTCGAGTGTCACATTCGCCGGCGAACCATTGACGATGACTTTAATGCAGTTGGCGCCGTCATACAGCGCCTGCCGCACCGCCTGACGCGCACTCTCGGGGCCGTTGACGATCACATACTCCTGTTCGATGATCTTCTGCGCTTCCGGGATCAGGTGTCCGAACTGTCCTCCGGGCGCAGCGAGAGCGCGAGTCGCGGCGACGATGCGCGGGCCAGGGAGCCACCCATTGTTGATCGCGTCGCGCAGAGCTACGTCCCCGTTCACACCGGAGTTTCCCACGTCGCGCACGGTGGTGATGCCGGCTTCCAGGTCTTCCCTGCCCAGCTTGGCTCCGAGGAGAGCGCGCTCCGCCGTGCTCTGGGTGGCAACGACCTTGAGCATCGAGACGTCTTGCAGGGAGACGTTCGTGCCGTCGATCTCAAAGAGAACGTGCGTATGCACGTCAATCAGGCCGGGCAGCAGCGTGACATTGCCGAGATCGATTACCTTTGCGCCGGCGGGAATGGCCAGGCCGGCACCGACGGCGGAAATCTTTTCGCCGTCGATCAGGATCACGGGTTTGTTGGTGGGAGTGTCGCTCTTGCCATCTATCATCCGAGCCGCGCGGAGGGCGATCTTTGCGGCGTTCGCCGGCTCCTGCCCGGCGACAGACCACGACGCTAGTAGAAGACAAAATACACGCAACACGAACTGGTGGCAGGGTCTCATCATTCGTTCGAACCTCATTCCGCAGCGGTCGGTCGCTAGCCTAACTGCGGAGGATCATACAGGCAACCGCCCTTCTCCGGGAAAACCGGGGCTTTCCGTCCCAGGCGTGAGAATCCCTCCTCGTGGCGGCACGGTGAGTAGGGCTGCGATTTTATTTTCGAGCGTGTCAAGATTGTCGTCGGTATCCGAGGCAATAAGGTTCGCCAGATCAGAGGTTTGGAAGTGCAATCAAAGGTCACCAGCCGGTGGTGACCGGCGTACGTTGCGGCCGCGACGCCGATCTCATAATCTCGGACAGATCAAAACGGGAGGGCACAACCATTCGATCCTCTTCCAGAGTAGCCCACACTGCACCCTCTACACCGTTGGCTCGGAATCCTGTCTCCAAGCGCCGCAGCAGCCGGATGGCGCTGCACGCATCGGTAGGGCTGTCGGGCGAAGATCGCCAGAAAGCTGCGTTCACGATGCCCGCCAAGGCCACCAACCTGAACAAGCACGGAGCTATCGTCCAACTGAATCGGGATCTGCCATTAGGGTGCGTGGTCGTCGTGAAGAATCAACGGGGAGCGCAGGTTTCCGCCCGCGTGGTTTCGCAACTCAGCGGGGGAGCAGCACACCGCACGTATGGAATTGAATTTGTCGAAAAGGATGAGCAGGCGGTGAGTTTCTGGGGCATTTCATTTCCGACGGCCTAAGAGCCGACAGAAACACTCCAATCTTGCTTATTGCGATAAAACCAACTGCTCCCCAGTTAGGGACACAACCTCGCAAGGCTCACCTCTGCACGTCGTAAATCAATGACACGATTCCTGAGCCGTAAGTCCTGTGCCCCGACAGCTTCAACTTGGCAATCTGCGGAGGAGGGGGTAAGAGCATCGCACCTCCACCGAGCAACACAGGCATAATGCTCACCTCAACGGTGTCCACCTGGCGCAGTTCCAGCAGTGAGCGAAAAATCTCGCCGCCCCCAAACAGCCAAATATCCTTGCGGCTCTGATCGCGCAAGGCGTGCAAGCGCGCCCTCGTCAACTCGGGAAAGATGGTGATGTTCGGGCGGTCCGAAGGTTGCAAGGTTGCATGGTGCGCGATGCGACGAAGACCTTTACTCCCTGGAAGGCTTTCTCGCCGAGTCTGCTTGCCGCAGGTTCGTAGGTGCGGTGCCCCATGAGCAAGGTGTCGAACTGCGCCCAGATTTCAGCGAAATTCACCTCTGGGTCCGAGACAATCCAGTCGGCCTCGCCATTCGGACCGGCGATGTAGCCGTCCAGACTCACGGCGACCCGGTAGCAGATTCTCTTCATGGCGGTCGTCTCCTCTGCAGGAAGGACACCAGCTTGGCATAAAGCCAGCAGAAGGAAAATAGCGAATGCCCGGAGGCAGGCTTCCATCGATCACACAAGTGTGGCCTAGGATTCGCGGCGAGGGTTGACGAGATTCGCTAGAAAGGCTTGACGACCAGAACGTAGACGAGCACCACGACGCAGAGGGTCAGCACGAGGTATGAGAGCTTCTCGACTCTCAGGCTGTCTTTGCGGTTAGTGGATTCGGCTGCCATGCTTTGTGTAGTTTGCGACAAGACCGCCGGTTTGAGAATGGCTCGACTGGGGGGTGGCACAGAGGTAACCTACCCAAAGTTTGCGGGGGCGGGATGCCCTCAGGGCGGGCTCGTTGCGGCAGGTGTTCTCCACGTAGCTCAGGTCAATCCGCAATCAAAGTGAATACTTTTGCGTTCGGGCAGGTCACTGCCCTCCGGTTACTTGTCAGCGGCGCGGTTTCGCGATGAAATCGCCTGTGCGGAGGGACTTATGAGTCGCCTGTTCGGCTTTCTCAGCGTCATCATCGTGATGGCGATTGGCATGTACATCTACTCCAAGCAGATACAGAGCACGTCTGCGGAAGCCGGGGCCAGCACGCCACAGGGCGCCATCAACATCACTGGCGTGAAGACCGATCTGATGACCATCGCCTCTGCCGAGCGGCGGTACTTTGCTACCGAAGGAAAGTATGCGTCCCTCGACGATTTGATCTCGACGAACAACATTACGGTGGCGCGCCAGCGTCTGCCTTACAGCTATGCGGTTGAACTCAGTTCAGGCGGGTTCCACGTGGTCGCTACCCGCTCCGGAGAAAACCTGGCAGGCACGCCAAAGCAGCTTTCGGTGGATGAGAACATGGAGTTTCAAACCTCCGAATAAGCCGCGGGCGATGGGCTCTGAAGCACAGAGACGTGTGTTCTTCCGGCCTCCTCGAGTCTGATTCTGATTCAGCCATAAGCCAACCCCGTTATCGAATCAGCCTGACGATCATCAGCGACTACGGGTTTAGCTTGTAGACCACTCCGCAGCCGCTGTAGTAACCGGCGAGACTGCAATGCGCGATATCTCCTCCACCGGTCGTCGTTCCATAGAGTGTGTTCGTGGACAGGTTGAGGAGTAGCCCTCCCAAGGGTGTAAAACCATCCGTTCCTTTGAAAGCGTGCAGAACGCTCTCCTTCCCTTGGGGAGTAACCTTAAACACCACGCCGCAACCAGAATAACCGTTGGTGCCATAGGGACATTTGGCGTTACCGCCGTTCACGGCGGTACCATAAAAGTTTCCGGCCGAGTCTCGCACCAGTTGAGATTCAGGAGCGGCGCCGTTCGAGCCACCTGGGAAGGCGTAGAAAACGCTTTCCGTCCACGTTCCGTTCCTGTTCGTAAGTTTGAAGACGGTGCCGCACCCATAACTGCTGCCGCCGAGCGTGGGGCAACTTAGATCGCCGCCCGCCATGGTTGTTCCGTAGAGACTGCCTTGGGAATCGATAACCAGTCCCGCCATGGGAGAGGAACCGTCCGTGCCGCCTGTAAACTTATAGAGGATCGTTTCCGTCCAGCCGGATGAGCCGGGAGTCAATTCGAAGACAGTACCGCAACCAGTATCGGAAAATGGGCTACTGCAGTTGACCAGGCCGCCCAGTTCGGTCGTTCCATAAAGATTGCCCGCGGAATCCTCCACCAGACTCGATGCCGGACGCCAACCGTCGGAAGCGGAGTTGAGGAAGCACTCAAAGCTGTAGAGCCCCATTCCGTCTCCGTTCGGGTTCACTTCATAGACAGTGCCGCAACCGTTAGAGTCGAAGGCGAAAGAGAGTCCGCCCCAAAACGTGGTCCCGAAAAGATTTCCTGCCTTGTCCCGGAACAAACCGGCGTAAGGTCCCTGGCCGTCGGTAGGAGTGTTGGAGGCGCCGGTGAAGGCGTGCACGGTGGCCAATTTCCCAGAGGTGTTAATTTTGAAAATGGTTCCGCAGCCGCCCAGATTTGCAGAGGGACAGGAAAGATCACCGCCAACCATAGCTACGCCGTAAAAGTTGCTCTGACCGTCCGGAATTAAGCCCGCGTAAGGAGATCCGCCGTCGGTTCTGCTGCTGAAACTGTGCAGCACTGTCTCTTTGCCGCTGGGGCTAAGCTTGAAAACAGTTCCATTTCCGATGTCTTGTCCGCCGCTGGCGTACGATCCACCAAACACAGTCGTACCGTAAAGGTTGCCGGCTTTGTCCTGGGCTAAGGCTCCCTGAGGATTTTGTCCGTCTTTAAGGTTGAATTTGTGAAGGATGGCAAAAGTTTGCGCCTGTACAAGGGATCCCGCAGACAAAACCATGAATCCGGTAACGGTCAAAATCAACTTCGTTCTCATCAGTCTTCTCCGAACTTTCTTCGAATGTCTAAACGACGCTCGTCCGGCTCCGGCGGAGCTTTCTCGTTCCCGGCATTGGCATTCTTACTGCTGCCTGATTCCTCGCCCACTTTGACTCGGAGCCAAAGTTGACAAATGCGACTCTAGCCTCATAGTTGGCGCAAGACTGGTCAATTCAGATCAAGTATCTGACGATTGCACTTCATGATGAGACCTTTGCGGATATGGAGAAGGAAGCGTTCGGCAGCGGCTCCCGAAGGAACAAACTCGCTCGCGGTGGTGACAGGATCTTGGTGCAAATTATCAAATGTCGCTGCGCCCAAGTGCATATCCCCGTAAGGGCATAGGAGGCTGCCAGAACAGCCCCTTGCGACAGTTGTTGAAATCGATTACGCTCACTGACCCCGACTGATGGTTTTGAGTGTTATCGCCTGATTTCGTCAACTGAGCTGCCCATTACACTCATCTTTCGATTACTGACGGATGCACCGGATGCGGCCCGAACCGAAAGCAGTCGAAATTTGAGCGCTATGGCCTGCTTATGCCAGTTGACGAAAAAACGAAGTTCGAACGGATTGCGGCCTAGCGTTAACATTGCAGGGACTGAAATAGAGGGAACAGAAGAACTACCAACGGCGACTGACGGGGAGCCAAGCGGAGCACCTGAACCTGCAACAGCAATTGCCGACAGAAAGTGGGATTGTCGGCGTCTTTTTCCGAACGGTCAGAGCAAAATCATTGCGGCAACCCCATCCGACGCAGCAGGTCTGCATACCGTGGATCCCCGTGCAGGCTATCGTACTGCCGCGTGCTCTTGACAAAAAGCAACTCGTGCTCATCATAGGCCCTGTTTAGCCAAAAGAACGCCTTGTCCTTGTCACCGAGTTCCGCATAGGCGATCGCAGTGGCCTCCGGGTCATAGTTCTCACCCTTTGCCTGATAGACTTCAGCCTCCTTTTTCAGTACTCCCTCCCATCCCGTGGTGGCATACGCTTGTCCCACCGTTTCCGATAACTCGCGCTCGCCGTCCATCGTCAGTCTGAGCTGCAGCTCGCGCATCGCCTGTGCGTAATCCCTTTTGTTCGCGTAATCGTCGCTCAGAGTACCGTGGGGCATGGAAACTTCGGGGTAAATCTCCACCAGTCTGCGGCACTGCTGAATCGACTCATCGTATTCGCCCGCAGACCACAACATCGCGCACAACCCCTGGTTGTAGAACTGCGAAGAGGGATCAAGCTCGAGGGCGATCTTGTGCTCAGCCACGGCTTCCTCCATCTTCCCTTGAGCGGAAAGATACTGGCCGTAGTACATGTGCGCCTGTGCAAAGCTCGGGTTCAACGCGAGGGCACGGCGCAATGCTTTCTCGGAGCGCTGCCACTCCCAATTAAACATGAACACATATCCCAGAGCTGCATGCGCCTCGGCAAGGGAGTCGTCCAACTGAACAGCCTTGGTCGCAGCGTCGGTGGCTTTTTGCCGCGCTTCGACCGACGGCATCTCGCGGAAGAATCCGAGCCATACGTAAGCGTGCGCCATCCCTGCATATGCCGCCGCGTAGTTCGCATCTCTGGCCACCGCCTTCTGAAAGTATTCCAGCGCCCTCTTCCAGCCGTCCGCCGTCAGCGTGTCCTGATATGTCTGCCCCCTGACGTAAAGTTGGTAAGCCTCAGGATCGGACGTTCCCTGCTTGGCGAGTCTGTCCCGCGCATCATTGGAAATTTTCGGCATCAACCGCGCCGATACATTTCGAGCAAGTTCCTGCTGCAAGGAAAGAATCTCCGATGCTTTTCGGCTGTATTGCTTGCCCCAGATATGGCTGTCGTCGTGCGCGTTGACCATTTCTACGCTGAGATCGATATTGTCACCCTGCTGAATAAGCTGTCCGGTGACAACCGCCTTGACATTGAGCTGTCGCCCCACCGCTATGGGATCGACTTCTTTGCCTTTGTATTGCGCGACCGAACTGCGCGACATCACCCTCAGGTTGGGCATCTGTGACAGGCTGTCGATGAGGCTGCTGGTGATCCCGTCCTCGAGCACACGCCCGTTCGCGCTCGTATCGTTGTCAGTGATCGGCAGGACAGCAATCGAATCGACCCCAAGATCCTGGCTGTGAAAGTAGCGAAACAGAAGGGCTGCCCCTGTGGCCAGCAACACGAGAACACCCACCGCGGTCGTCGCCTTGGCAAGCCGTGACAGTTTTCGTTTGCGCTTGCCGACAGGCTCGACGGCTGTCTTTCCCGATTCCGTGTCCCGCTTCAGCCGCTGTAAGTCGGCGCGGATCTCGGAGGCATGCTGATAACGGAGGTTCCGGTCTTTCTCGAGGCACTTGCTGGTGATCTCGTCCACCTTCGCCGGAATGTCAGGATTCATTCGAATCGAGGAAACCGGATTGCGATTCAGGATCGAATCAAAGATCGTGCCGGCGGTGTCGCCCCGGAAAGGCAGAGTTCCGGTGACCATCTCATACAATACTGCGCCAAAGGAAAACAGGTCGGTACGCGCATCAAGCTCCTTGCCTCGAACCTGCTCGGGCGACATGTAGGCCACTGTTCCCACCATGGTGCCCGGACTGGTCAAGTGCTCCGCGTCCACGTCTACCGACTGCGTGTTCAGCGACGCAATTTGGCTCGAAGAACTGCCTGCCAGACCAACCTTGGCCAGTCCAAAGTCCAGAATCTTGCCATGACCGCGCTTGGTCACGAAGATGTTGGCGGGCTTGATGTCGCGGTGAACAATGCCTTCGGTGTGGGCAGCGTCGAGCGCGTCCGCAATCTCAATGGCCAGCGCTAGAATCTGCTCGCTTTCCATCGGCCGGCCCGCGATCTTGTGCTTCAGCGTCATGCCATCCAGAAACTCCATGGCAATAAAGGCCTCGCCGTGCTGGTCGTCAATTTCGTAGATGGTGCAAATGTTGGGATGGTTCAGCGCCGATGCAGCTTTGGCTTCGCGCTGAAAGCGGCTGAGCGCCTGCGGGTCTTTGGCTACGTCGTCGGGCAGAAACTTGAGCGCGACGAAGCGGCCGAGCTTGAGATCCTCCGCCTTATAGACCACACCCATCCCGCCCCCGCCCAGCTTCTCAAGGATGCGGTAGTGTGAGATGGTTTGCCCGATCATGGAATCGCACAATGGTAGGTGCGATGTGGGGTCAAGTCAATGAAAGCGGTGGGTTGGCGGCGGCTGAAAGGGATAGTTGGCGATCGCGGTAGGGACACCAGTTGCCCGGTGCCCCCCGCACAGACCCGGACGGGCGCTCATTAGCGCATCCGGTTCTTATCTCAGATGCATAGCGGCCGAGCATAACGCTCCTCCGCACACTCCCCCACCCGTGGGACACGCGCAGTCCCGCTCTGAGTCGGGTACGTGTCGAATGGAAGAGTGTTCTCCTTGATCCGCAGCCTTCCCTCCTCACTCTCCGCCGACGATGGCCTGTCTTTGTTCGAATGATTCATCGGTACTATGCCGCGGTGTGACTCCTCGGGGACGTACACGCGGGCCGTGTGGCCTGAGCCTTCTCCCGCCGTCCTGCGACTGACTTTCGTCGCAGGCATCTCCGAGGTCTCCCGGTTCTCGTGCATGAAGTTTCTAGGCGTGTCTGGGGTCTTCGACTACGCCGGACTGAGCATGGACTCGCGGTATCGCCGCTGCTCATGTTGCCTTCCGCACATTTATACTGCGTCGGCGTCCGGGTTGTAAGTTTTCGCAGCTCAATAGCCCACCCCGCCTATTCCCCTGTTTACGCTTCGCCGTGCACCTCGCGATGCCCAACGCAAAACTCGGGGCCAAAGTGGATCGCTACTCCTTCTTTGTAAGGCTTCTTCCTCCTCTGCTTCATGCCGGTTTAGCCCGGCGCACATAAATCTCCGTTACACTCATGCCCCCGCCAAGGGGGTGATCGCCTCTTCGTGAAGTCGTCCATTCATTTCCCCCGGAAGTGTGCACTATTGACCAGCTACTAGAACCTGCAGCGGGTATGCTGCTCTTACTGTTAACAAACGGAACACGGTCATAGGTTAGCGACTGTACGTCATTCGACCCTCACGACCGGTTCAAACTTCGGCTGGACTCAATCTCTGAGTCCGGCCTTCTTTTTTTGCCAGCGTACCCGACTTGTTCGTTGACATAACTCCCCCATTTCACTCATCTTCGGCTAGGCACGGATTTGGAGTGAATACGCCTGAGAAACATCAGGGATTCGTCCACTGCTCCTGTGGCACGTTATAAATCCCACCGACACGGGAGATATGAAGTCGCGGATCACTGCGCCGTCAATCGAAGTAGTCGCACAGGCCGTGACGCACCCAGTTCGAGCTTTGGTGCTAAGATGCTCCACCCATATCTTCGACCGTAGTTGTCTATATGCAAGTCGACTCCGGCCGACGCTCGGCAGTCGCTTGTCCTGACCACCCGGGTTAAGATGAGAGCAGGCCATATGTGCCCCGGGAGATGAACATTCGCTGGTTTGCCTGCTCACTGACAGTGCTACCTTTGCTCGCGGTACTGATGCCGCAAGCGGCTGTGCATCCCCAGTCACCGCCGAAACCGTCCTCCTCTTCGGCTATGCCCGCCGCCGAAAGCCCGATCCAGTTCACTTTCGAGCCCATTGATTTCAAGCTCGACAGCGACGAGACGCCCGAACGCCACGCGCCAGAAACCATGGCGGGCGGCGTGGCGGTCTTCGATTACAACAACGACGGCAAGCTCGACATCTTCTTCACCAACGGAGCGGACATCAAGACGCTCCACAAGACCTCCGCGAAATATTCCAACCGGCTTTTCGAAAACGACGGCCACGGCCATTTCACCGACGTGACGGAGAAGGCCGGGCTGGCCGGAACGGGCTACGACACCGGCGTTGCGATCGGGGACTACGACAACGATGGCTACGAAGATATTTTTGTGGCGGGCGTGTATCGCAACACGCTGTACCACAACAACGGGAACGGCACGTTCACGGATGTCACGACCAAGGCCGGGCTGAATAAGCCTGATGCAGAGTATGGGCCGTTATGGTCCGTCGCCGCCGCGTGGGTCGACGTGAATAACGATGGGCTGCTCGATCTCGTCGTCATCAACTATTTGAAGTGGGACTTCGATCACGAGCCCGTTTGCGAGGCCTATGGGCATCGCGACTACTGCCATCCCAAGTTCTACAAACCCACGCCCAACCAGCTGTTCCTTAATAACGGGGATGGAACGTTCCGCGACGCTTCTGTAGAAGCGGGGTTCCGCGCGCATCCGGGAAAAGGGATGGGCGTCGCCGCTGCCGATTCTGAACTCTCCGGCAGGATGGACCTGATCATTCCCAACGACAAGCTGATGAACTCCTTCTACCGGAATAAGGGAGGCGGGAAGTTCGAAGAGGTTGGTTTCGAAGAGAACGTTGCGCTGCGGGAAGACGGGATCTACATTTCCGGCATGGGAGTCGATTTCCGCGATCTGGATAATGACGGTTATCCCGACATCATTCTGGTCGCGCTCGACGGAGAGACGTTTCCTCTGTACCGGAACACGGGGAAAGGAAGCTTCGTCGAAGTCACCCGCGAGAGCAACATGACGAAGCTGACTTTGCCCATGGCGGGTTATTCGCCGACGATTGCCGATTTTGATAACGATGGGTGGAAGGACATCTTCGTTTCACGCGGGCATGTGCAGTCACTGCAGGCGTCGCAAAACTTGGTAGTGGCTCAGCCGAATACAGTCTTTCGCAATCTGGGTGGCATGAAGTTCTCTGCTTTAACCGCGGAGGCGGGACTGACGGCCGAACCTCCTTCTCGGCACAGGGGCTCGGCGGTTGGAGACTTGAACGGAGACGGCAGGCTGGACGTGGTCGTCAGCGCAATCAGTGCACCGGCGGAGATCTGGATCAACCAGAGTCCAGGGAACAATCATTGGGTGGAATTCAAGCTCCAGGGAACGAAGAGCAACCGCGACGGCATTGGAGCGAGGATCAAGGTGGTGACGAAGTCCGGGTCACAGTACAACCACATGACTACCAGCGCCGGGTATGCATCGTCGAGCGCAGGCCCGGTTCATTTTGGACTCGGGCCGAACGCGTCTGCCGATCTGGTCGAGATCCGGTGGCCTTCGGGAATCGTGCAGCAGATGCGGGATGTGGCGGGGGACCGTGTCGTGCCAGTCAAAGAGCCGACGAAGTGAACCACCAAGGACACGAAGGATCACGAAGGTCTAGCTGAATATCTGATGGAGCGCCGGATAGATTTTCCGATAGGTGCGATAGTTCTGCTGCAGGATTTTTGAATTCGTTGGGCTCAGCGGTATTCGCGAGGCCACGCGCACAACTTTGTCACACGCCTCGTCAACGGAACTCCACGCACCCACTCCTGTGCCCGCCAGAATGGCTGCGCCGTACGCAGCGCCTTCCTCGGCCGCAACAATTTCTACTTCGTGCGCATAGACGTCTGCCTGAATCTGGCGCCACAACGGCGAGCGCGCGCCGCCACCTCCAAGGCGAATCGACGTCACCGGAATTTTCATCTCCTCGAAAATCGTGAACGTGTCTTTCAGGCTGTAGGCAACGCCTTCCATAACCGCGCGAATGATGTGCCCACGCGTGTGGGAAGCCGTCAGTCCGACGAGAGCGGCGCGAGCGTTGGGATCGAGATGCGGCGTGCGCTCGCCCATGAGGTACGGCACCCAGAATGCGCCCTCCGAACCAACGGGTGCTGCGGCGGCTTCGTCGGCGAGGATGTCGTAGGGATCGCGTCCGTCTCTTGAAACTACCCCGAAGCGATCGCGGAACCAGCGCAAGGATAATCCCGCGGACTGCGTAACACCCATCACATGCCAGCGCCCAGGAATGGCGTGGCAGAAAGTATGCAGCCGTCCTTGCGGATCGAGTGCTGGACGGTCGGTCGCGGCAAAGACGACGCCAGAAGTTCCGATGGTGGCGCTGACCGCGCCGGCACGCGCGATGCCCATGCCGACGGCGCCCGCCGCCTGATCTCCAGCGCCAGCAACTACAGGAGTTCCGACTCGCAGGCCCGTGGCCTCTGCGCCGGCACCGGACACCTTTCCGCAAACCGCAGGAGATTCGTGCAGCGCCGGAAGCAGGCCAACATCAATTCCGGACTTGCTCAAAACTTCGTTCGACCACCGGCGGTTGGCGACGTCGAGGAGAAGCGTGCCCGACGCGTCCGCCATGTCGATGGCGCGTTCTCCCGTAAGCCGGAAGCGCACGTAGTCCTTTGGCAGCATCACGTGCGCCACGCGGGCCCAGTTCGCAGGTTCGGTCTCGCGCACCCAGAGCAGTTTGGTCAGCGTGAAATTGGTGAGCGGAGGATTGCAGGTCAGCTGGATCAGCGCGTCGCGGCCAAACAATTTCTCCAGTTCGTGGGTTTGCGCTTCGCTGCGCTGATCGCACCAGATGATCGCGCTGCGCACGACCTCATCGGCGGAATCGAGCAGGACAGCGCCGTGCATCTGTCCCGAGAACCCGACGCACTTGATCTCGTCGGCACGAAGATTGGAAGAATGCAGCGCCTTGTGGACCGCCAATCCGCAAGCGCGCCACCAGTCGCGCGGATCCTGCTCGGCCCAGCCCGGCCGCGGGCTGAGGAACGGCTCGTGGTCTTCCGATCCGGAGACGATGACCTTCCCCGTCTCGTCCATCACGAGGGCACGGGTGCCGCCGGTGCCTACGTCGATACCAAGGTACGCGATGTTCCCTCCTCGAAGTCCCCTTGACGCTCGCTCGCAACGCGTTTGCTGGGCTAGGCGAAGTCTTCCGCCAGTTCGGCGGCTGCTTCCTGGGCCTGCTCTTCTTTTTCTTTGACCGATTCCTGAGTCTGTCTCTGCAGGAAGAAATCCAGATTCCCTCGCATCACCAGATGCGGAGTCAATGCAACCTGATGCGATCGAGTGGCGCTCTCCACCAGAAACTCGTGCAACATACGGAATGCGATCTGGCCCTGAGCGCGGGGGCGCTGGTAAATGGTCGCGGCTACCGCGCCCGATCGAATCTGAGAAACAAGGTCGGGAAACAGATCTGTGGTGATAATGGTCAGACGATCGAGCAACTTTGCATCACGGGCCGCATTCAGCACGGGGATGGAAGCCTCTGTAGATACGTAGACCCCGGACAAGTCCGGAGTTTTTTCAAACAGCTTGCGGCACTTGTTGTAGGCTTCCGCCTCCACGTCATGATCTTCGATGGGCTTCAGCAGGCGAAGGTTCGGATAAAGAGACCGCAAGGTATTGTCAAAGGCGGCGAACTTTTCCGCGTGCTCGGTGATCGCCATATCGAAAAGGGTGATCGCGACCGATCCTTCGCGCGGGCCAATGAATCTTCCCATCAGATCAGCGGCAATCGATCCGCTGGCCAGTGTGTCGATCGCGACGATGCCCAGTCGTCCACTATAGGGAGCATCGGTGGCGACACAGACGACGGGAATGCGGGCGCGGGAGGCGCGGCGAATCCAGGCCCGCAAGACTTGCGGACGGCTCGGGAAGCTGATGATGCCATCTACTTTGTCGTTGATGGCCGCTTCGAAAGCCTCTTCTTCTCCTTCGCCGAGACGCGGATAAGTTCGAAACTCGACCTCGACATTTTCAAGCAGGATCGAACCGGCAGCTTCACGAATGCCGGCTCGCACCTCGTCCCAAAACGATGTAGTTCCCTGGAGGGTGTTGACCGAGATACGCAGACTCTTTTTGGAAGACAAATACCGCGCCGCAAGATTTGGCCGGTACCCGAGAGTTCTCGCCATCTGCAAGACTCTTTCTTTGGTGAGCGGGCTGACCCCTGGATTGTCATGCAGCGCTCGATGCACAGATCCGATCGATGTGCCCAGGGCCTTCGCAATGTCACGGAGAGTCGTGGGAGCTTTGCCCATTTTTCTTGCCCGCGTTCCCGCCGGCGACCGGAAGTACTTCAAAATAGCCCGGGGGGAGGGCTGTCCGGTCGCCGGAACCGTAAACGTTAACGGAACTGAGCAAAATGCGCAACTATGCTGAAGGCTAGTGTCGATCAGGAGTGTCTGGGGGCCCGGACGCCGCCTGCATGCGACCCTTCTGGTCAGGAATGCCGGATAATCGATAGATCCACTTACAAATTGTGTCGCGCCAGACGATGGCTTGGCTCGCTTGATATTGCAGGCGCTGCAAAATGTCATGATAGCGATCCTGGTCGACGTGCCTCTCCAGCAACTGCCACTGCGCAATGAAGTCGCGGGCCTGATCCGCGCCGTCGTAGTGTGAATCGTACACGTGCTGAATTACGGTCTTGCCGGAATGCAGCACATAGGTGTACGGCACGTGGTGGAAAAACAGCAGCAGGTTGTCGGCGCAGCTGGCCAGCGATTCGTACAGCTTTTGCACCTCCGGCGGATACTGGCCGATGTATCCGGTGCCGGTCGCGATCGTGCGATCCATGCCGATTCCCTGATGATCGGCGCGGTGCCATTGTCCCCAGCCATTTTCTTCCGAAGATTCCGGCCCGGGATCGTAATGATTTCCGAGAATGTTGGTGAGCGTGCCTGCGCCCAGTGGACCCGTGTAGCTTTCGTAGACGTGCCACGAAGTGAGTTGCATCGCAGTAATGGTCTTTACCACGAGCGGGTCGCTGCCGAAGGTGAGGTGCGTCCATTCATCGATAATTTTTTCGGCGCTCAAGTTCGGGTCCCATGCCAGGCGTCCGAAGCCGTAGAGATTGGCCATGGCTAACGGACTGCCGAGCCAATTCGCATCCATACCGACGTTGGCTACGCCCACGAAACCGCCGACGGGGCGATGGAATGTTCGACCCGCGACCAGATCCTTGACCGGCGTGGCATTCGCGTCGACGCGCATGTCGAAGTCGAGGACTTCTTTCCACATGGGGACGAGGAAGCATAGATGGCGCTGTTGTCCGGTGTACTCCTGCGTCACTTGCAGCTCGATCGCTTCGTTGGTGCGGCGCAAGCCGGCGAACAGCGGGGAAGCCGGTTCGCGCACCTGGAAATCGATTGGACCATTCTTAATTTGAATGATGACGTTGTCGTCGAAGGCGCCGTCGAGGGGATGGAAATTGTCGTAGGCCGCTTTCGCGCGATCGTTTTTCAATTCGTGCCAGTCGAGGTGATGGTTGTAAACAAACGCTCGATAGAACACGACGCCGCCGTGCGGCTTGAGAGCGCGCGCAATCACATTGGCGGCGTCGGCAGGCGTTCTGCCGTAGGTGGAGGGACCGAGGCGTCCCTCGGAATCGGCTTTGACGACGAAGCCGCCGAAATCCGGAATGTGCCGGTAGATCTCGTCAACTATCTTGCGCCACCACTCCGCAACCCGCGGATCCAGCGGATCAAACGTATCCAGTCCGCCGATCACTTTCGGGCTGCTCATATCGACGGACAACGAAAGCTGCACACCCCACGGCCGGAATACGTCGGCGATGCGGCTGACTTGCGCGATGAAACTGTCCTCGAGAATGCCGGGAGCGGCATTCACGTTGTTGATGGTGCATCCGTTGATGCCGACCGAAGCCAGCAGACGTGCGTATTCAGAGGCTCGGGTGAGGTCGCCGCGAACGTTTCCATCGGCGAAGAAGATCGACGGACCGCCGTAGCCACGCTCGATGCGGCCGTCGAGATTGTCCCACTGGTTGACCCAACGGATGGGAGCATACGGCTGCTGCTCTTCATCGATCGCGGCGAGACTTTCGGCGCGGGCAATCTTGCTTAGCAGAGCGAACACGCCATAGAGAACGCCGCGGTCGGTAGAGGCAGTAATCAGCAGACATTCGGATCCGCGGATCTTCGCTGTCTTTAACCAGTAGCCATCGGATCGCAGATCCCGGGGCAGGTGTAACTCCGGGGCCAGTGCGCGCAGTTGGGGCAGCGTTCCGAGAACGATGGCATTCTCTGGAGCCGATTTTTCAGCCACGAGCAGAGTTTCGCCCAACATTTGCGCAACCCCGCGCACCAGCTCCTGCTGTGCAGTCTTGAGCACCACGAAATCGTCGAGCACTACGGTCTTGTGCGGCAGGCGCTGGTAGGTCTTGGCCGCTTGCGGGCTCAGCGCGGAGTACCGCAGCCAGGCCTCAGCTCCGGTCTCGGCCGCGGCCGTCACAGCCAACACGCAGAGCAAAGCTGCGCCCAGGACCGCGAATCGCAGCGCCGTCTTTATGGACCGGGTGGATCGCATCGCAACGAGTATAAGAGGAGAGAGCAGGTCTCAGTCCATAATCCCATTGCTTTTGCCACGTCAGAAGCCTAAGATTCGCGGCTGGAGGGCCTGCCATGAATACGTCCGGCCCGATCTACAGCCATCTCCTGAAGCTCGCCGCGATTACCTTCCTGGCCACTTCTGCTTTTTCCCAGGCGCCACCCAAATACGATCCCGCCACCGAAGGCACGGTCAAGGGGATCGTGGAAGAGGTGAGGCTGGTTCCTCCTTCAGGCGGCAAGCCCCTCACCTACCTGACATTGAAGAACGGCTCCGACGCCGTTCAGATTTTTCTTTGCCCCAAGAAATTTCTTGACGACATGGGTATTGAATTCAAGCCGCAGGAACAGATTGAGATTACGGGCTCCAAGGTGAAACAGGATGGAGCGGACTTGACGCTCGCCCGCGAAGTGGTGAAAGGCGGAGAGACTCTGACGCTACGTTTCAAAGACGGCAAGCCAGCCTGGTAGATCATCCCTTGTTTTCTTGAAGGTAAAAGGGCTGCAGGCCGGATCCGAAATGTCAGGGAGCCATCCATTCGGTAGAGCTGAAAAACTCTTACTCCGCAGACGTGAACTGTGGCAATATTTGTTCCAAGACGTGATCCCCCCTATGTACTCTGTTCGCTTAATTCTCTGGACGGTAAGTATGGGATATGCAGGATTCCTTTTGACCGGCCAGGGGCTGCGAACTTTCAACAGCCTCTCAATTTCGGAAGCATGCCTCGGAGCTTTAACCGGGTTTCTGCTGGCTATCATGTTCATTCTCCGAGAGAGGCGGCGACAAAGACCTGCCTTAGTCACATATCCCATGGCTCACATCCTCCCGAATTGGGGCACATCCGAAGAAGACCGCGGCGCAGATCCAAAGCCGAAGCCTTGAGTACAAACAACCAGGCTGAGGTTCGGACTGCTCACGCTTAATCAGGCCAGGCCGGGTGGTCCAGGCTTTTGATCTTGCGCCCGCCCGCAACACCTAGGGTTCTTGATAACCTCAAGATAGACCTTTATTCAGCGCCCAGGAGATCGCCCGGCTTTGCCACCGCTCATTAATGTACGCAGCATCTCGAAAACCTTCGGCGCCGATCCGCTTTTTCAGAACGTGTCCTTCACGGTTTCTGAGGGAGATCGTATTGGACTGATCGGTCCTAATGGCTCGGGCAAGTCCACCCTGCTCCGAATTCTTGCGGGAACTGAAGATACTGACGACGGAGAGATCGCCGTCCGCAAACGAATTCGCCTGAGTTACGTAGAGCAAGAGTCGGAGTTCCGGCCGCGAGACACGGTGCGGTCGGTGGTCGATGCTGCATTGAAGAAATCTGCGGTGCCCGAGTCGGAGCGAGGCACGCGCTTTGCCGAAACTCTGGGGCGTGCAGGCTTCGTCGACTTGGACGCCGAAGCAGCTGCGCTCTCCGGAGGCTGGCAGAAACGGCTGGCGATCGTTGAGGCGCTGGTGCAGGGTCCCGACATCCTGCTGCTCGACGAACCAACGAATCATCTCGACCTAGCCGGCATCGAGTGGCTCGAAGAGGTGCTGGAGCAAGCCGGTTTCGCTTGCGTGGTCATCAGTCACGACCGCTACTTTCTGGAAAACGTTGCCACCGAAATGGCGGAACTCAGCCGCATCTATCCCGACGGTTTGCTGCGGGTGAAGGGACGCTACAGCACGTTCCTGGAGAAGAAGGAAGAATTCCTGCACGCGCAATCGAAGCGGCAGGAAGCGCTGGAGAATCTGGTTCATTCCGAGATCGAATGGCTGCGCCGCGGGGCCAAGGCACGCACCCGAAAGTCGAAGGCGCGCATCGACAAGGCCGGCGAGTTGATGGAAGAACTCGCAGACCTGAACACGCGCACCCGCAGCGGGACGGCGCAAATCGATTTTTCCGCCACCGACCGCAAGACCAAGCGGCTGATCGAACTGCAGGCTGTCTCCTATGAAATCGGAGGGCGGCGGCTGTTTCAGGGTTTGAACTTCATTATTTCCGCGGGGCTGAGGGTTGGGTTGGTGGGTCCGAACGGCAGCGGCAAGACGACTCTGCTCCGCTTGTTGCGCGGAGAAGTGGCTGCGACCACAGGAGAGATTCGTCGCGCTGAAAAGCTGCGCATCGTGTACTTTGACCAGCGACGCGAGCTTGATCCGAATGTGACCTTGCGCCGGGCACTGGCTCCCGAGGGCGATTCGGTCATCTATCAAGACCGTGTGGTTCACGTGGCTTCGTGGGCGGCGAAATTCCTGTTCAAAGGCGAACAACTCAACCAGCCAGTCGAACGACTCTCCGGTGGAGAGCGGGCGCGCGTCTTGATCGCTCAGTTGATGCTGCAGCCTGCCGACGTTCTGCTGCTCGATGAGCCCACCAACGATCTCGACATCCCGACTCTCGAGATCTTGGAAGAAAGCCTGCTGGAGTTTCGAGGCTCGCTCGTTCTCGTGACACATGATCGCTACATGCTCGACCGAGTGTCGACGATCGTGTTGGGTCTGGATGGTCAAGGCGGTGCCGAGCGATTTGCTGACTACTCGCAATGGGAGACCTGGCAAGCAGATCGGCTGCAAGCAGCGCAGACCGAAACACGCGATACTTCACGAGCAGCGCCGCAATCGACATCGTCGAAGAAGAAGCTTTCGTATCTCGAAGCTCGCGAATATGCCAGCATCGAGGAACGTGTGGCAGCGGCAGAGCATGTGTTAGACGCGAAGAGGACAGCCGCCGAAGACCCTGCCATTGCCAGCGACGCCACGCGCCTGATGAACGCTCACGCCGAGCTTGAAGCGATTCAACACGAAGTGGATGAGCTGTACGCGCGTTGGGCAGAGCTGGAGAAGAAGCAAGCCTGATTCGAATCGGATCAGGATGCAAGACAGAAGGCAATGATCGTATCTCCTCGCTTGCCAGTACTCTTCTCGAGTTCCTTCAGCAGGCGCGATTCCAGGTCGTCCGGATCAGGCTTCATCTCGCAAGCGGCAATCTCTTTGTCGGACGCGCCTTGGAAGCAGAGTTCGCAAACTCCCAGGCCGTCCTCAGACCGCACCGGGGGGCCGAAGACACGGCAGGTCATGGGGCGCGATTCGTAGAGTTCGCAGAGTCCCGTCTCGGGGTCAAGGACCGGGCAGGGTTCGTCGTTCGCAAAGTCGGCGAACTGCCGCTCAGCCTCTTCTCCTTGCATGCAACAAGCCGCTGAGGAGATCTCCGGGAAACTCCGGTGAGAGCCGGGCGACCGACTCGCGCGCACGCTGTCGGATTCGCGCGGCACGCTCCGGGGCGTGCTTTTCCAGATCTTCCAGGCCTTGCCGCAAGCGCAGCGCGTCGAGCTGATTGATAGCGAAGGCACCGATGCAGCACTGCGTGCATCCGGGGCGGCATGCCAGCCATGCGCCGCTGCGGCGCGTGGCATCGGCTAGGGCGGAGTCGACGATCTGGATCAGCTTGTGATCTCCGCGCCATGGAAAGCAACCGCTCATCTTGAGTCCGCCCATCTAGAAAGGATAGCGCAGCGAAGCCCGAGATCCTTCACTCCGTCTGAAAAACGGCTTCGTTCAGGACGACAACGTCGTTGTTTTCACATCCCTAAGAGGTTGGTTTGCAGCTTGGCATAGCCGTGGCTCGTGTGCCCACGGATTGAGCGGAGCCGAGGCGAGTTCGTCGACCAGCGGGGACCGGGGATCGAGAAGGAAGCATCTCCTGGCTCACCGTCACCGTCCATCGCTGGACTGATCTTTACAATGGATTTTTTGCGTTGGACTATTCGAGCGAGTCTGCGCCAAACTAGTTGGACATCTTCTGCAGAGTCGCAGAAGTATCCAGACGTTTTGCAGTTTGGTTTCCCCGCGAATGGGTTCCTGTAGTTGACCTCGTCGTCTGCAAGAAGGCCTGCACCGGCAACTGAAAAGGTCGGGGGCGTTTGAGAATCCTGCAATTGGGATGAGGGGGGAGAAGTGTCGGATAAAAAAGCCGTTGTGAGCCTGCGCACCGTCGCCGAACGGGTTGGATTAGCCCCGTGTTCGGTTTCTGCCGTGTTAAACAATACGCCTGCATCGTGGGCGATTCCGCAGCGGACCAAGGAGAGGGTCTTCCGCGCTGCAGGCGAATTGAACTATCGTCCGAATCTATGGGCCCGATCGTTGCGAACCAAACGAACCCGCGTGGTTGCGGCCGTCACTTCTGATATTGGCCGGGCCCCGGTGGCACGGGTCGTGGCCGGAGTGCAAAAACTGTTACATCGCCGGGGCTACCTACTTGCTCTCTCAACTTTTGATTGCGCTTCTGAATGGAACACGATTCCAGTTCAGCTGCAGCAGCGCGGGATCGAAGGCGTCATCGCCATCGACGCAATACTGCCGCAGGAACTGGCATTGCCCGTGGCATCGGTGGAACTCGAGTACATGGATTTTCCGGAACCGTTGGCCGACGAAATGCGGGTATGGTTGTCGGAATTGGGCGAGTCCGCTGCGGATACAGTTCTGAGGCAAATCGAGAAGGAAACTGCTCCCCGCCGAATGAAAGTGGTTCCCAAGCTTCCCAATGCCTACATCGATCTGCCGAATGCACGGCTAAGCGTGGAAGCTGGCACTCGGGAACGCGCTTGAGGAGAGTACGGGCGCGTCGCGGCAAATAGCGGCGGATTTAGCGGGAATTTATTGCCCGACGGGTGCGAGGGCAGGATGCCGGCGCTACTTTTCTTATCGTCACGATCTGCGTCATGTTTTCGCGCGCTGCCCACACTAAGCGACCGAGGCATCTGCCCGGAATCGGTTGCCGCCTTCTTCCGCGGCATCCAGGCGCACTTCGCAAAGCTGGCCAATCAGCGTTCCGGCCCAGCGATATACGTTGTTCTCGCGCACCAGCTTTCGCATGCGCTGCATGCGCAGTTGCTTCTCTTCCGGTTGCATTTCAAGAGCCGCTCGAATCGCCTCTGCGGTCTGGTCGATGTCGTAGGGATTCACCTGAAGTGCATCGCGCAACTCGCGCGCGGCTCCCGTGAAACAACTGAGAATCAAAACACCCCGCTCGTCGTGCCGGGCAGCCACGAACTCCTTCGCCACCAGGTTCATGCCGTCGTGCAACGAAGTCACCAGGCACAGATCGGCGGCGCGGTAATAAGGTTCGATCTCTTTGTGACTGTGCTGCCGGTTCAACAAGACGATCGGCTTCCATTGGCCCGCCTGGAATCTCCAGTTGATGCGGTCCGCCTCCGCCTCCACTTCAGCCTGCAGGTCGTGATATCGCTTAATGTGAGTGCGGGTGGGGGCGCCAATCTGCACGAAGGTAAACACACCTTGATAGCGCGGATATTTTTCAAGAAAGCGCTCGATGGCCAGAAACCGTTCCAGAATCCCCTTCGTATAATCCATCCGGTCGACTCCCACTCCCATGAGGGCCGCCTCGACGCCGAGAGACTTCAGCAGCGTGGCGCGTTCCTCATAGGCTGATTCACGCAGCGGTTCGGCCACTGTCTCTCCCGCTTCCACGCTGATGGGGAACGGCCGCACCGTTGTGTGATGGTCAAGGCGCTGCACGGAGAAGTGTTCCCAATCGATACGCGACTCGACAATCCGGTCGACGGTCTGCAGAAAATTGGTGCAATGCGCCTGAATGTGAAACCCAAGGAGATCCGCGCCCAATAACCCGTCCACGAGTTCGCGCTGCCAAGGACAAATCGCGAACGCCTCCGGATTCGGCCATGGGATATGCCAAAAGAGAGCCACGCGCGCATCGGGCCGGCTCTGCTTGATCAGTCGGGGCAGCAGCGCAAAGTGATAATCCTGCACCAACACTACCGGCCGGACGACGTTTTCCATTTCTTCGAGCAAAGCATCCGCGAACTTTCGGTTCACTTCCTGATAATGCTTCCAGTCGCTGGCGCGGAAGAGCGGCCGCGTGTGGGCGATGTGGCACAGAGGCCAAATTCCCTCGTTCGCGAACCCGTAGTAGTACCCCTCTTCCTCCTCTTTGGTGAGCCAGACTCGGCGCAGGGTATAGCGCGGATCATCCGGCGGAACGATCAGCCGGTCATTCGTGTCCACCATCTCCGCGTCGGCGTCGCCCGATCCATGCGCCACCCACGTTCCATCGCAGGCGCGAAGCACGGGCTCAAGGGCGGTAACCAGGCCGCTGGCCGGCACATTGACTTCGACCGATTTCCCGCGGCGGACGTGCATATAGGGTTCGCGGTTTGAAACCACGAACAGCCTGCCCTCACCCAGGCGCGCGCGAACGTGCACCGCGAGCCGGTCGGACGTCCAAATGGACTCTCCGGATTCGCGCAGTCGAGCTTCCAATGCGGCCGCCGAGCGCGCCGTGTTCAGGCTCTCGGCAAAGGTCGCCACTTCCCGCGCCAGAGGTCGAAACATCTCCAAGTCCGGGACTTTGATCCGCACCGTGCCTCGCCCCGTGCGTAAGGCCTTCATCCAATGAGCGGTCCGCGCGATGGGACCGGCGATGCTCCAGCGGACGATCAGCAGCGTGATGAGAACGATCAGAAAGACGTGCGCCAGCGCGCTCAGGAAGGTCTCACGCCAAATCCGCAGGCTCTCTTGCCGGATATATCCGGAGTCATGAACGATCGCCAGAGTACCGAGGAGATCGTCCCCCCGGTGCAAGGGCCGAGCGTAGATGTGGATCGAGGCGCTGCCTATACGGATGAAAGCGCTCGCGTCGTGATTTTCGCGGAGGGATTGCAGTACGATCGCGGGCGCGCTCGCCATCAGCGGCACAATGCTGGTCGTGACCTTGATCGGCTGGCCCTGCGGGTCGTAGACCGCCAGTCCCGCCAGATGATCCCGGTTGGCATACTGCTGGACGGTGTGCTCGAGGTTGTGCTGCGCATCCCGCTCAAGATCGCGCTCCACGTTTCTGGCAAGACTCTCGCCCAGCACCTCTGCGCGGTGTTGCAGATCTTTCTGCAGCCCCCGGTTGAGCACCATTACCTGGTAGTACGACGTGCACAGCGATACCAGCGTTACGCCAATAATGAGCGAGACGATCAGTCTGGCGCTTAGCAACCTCACCTGGCACGTCCTCCGAAGCCCACGGTACTGCGGGCGATCTTAACCTCAAGCATCACCGGGAACAAGCGACACTGCCGAATGATTCCGACTGCTGACTTAGGACAACAGCCTTCAGACATGCGGCGCGGTCCACAGGATCGCGTCATGAGACGAGGGCGCCAGACGAAGCGCTAGACGAGTTGCGAATCCCGCAGCCGTTGAATCGAAGGGACGCAAACTTCCGCGTCCGTCGCTTATCCGGCGAACCCACGAGCCTCTCTTTGAGGTCTGAAACGTGGGAAAGGTTGCACCAGGCGTGCCAAAACCTAAGCTCTTGGTTTTAAGCCGGTTCTAAGCCGATTGTAATGCTGCCGGGCAGGGAGCGGCGTGTAATTCTTTCATTCGGGAAAGCTGCGACCGCCGGGATCACTTCCATGATAGCGTCGTCATGGAATCCGCTGCCAAGGCAAGCTCGGCAATCTTGTCTGCTTGTTTCAGAGTTGCCGTCTTAGCTGGCCCGGAATTCGTTACGACTAGGACCTTTTGCCCGTCCGGATTCTCGAAGGCAACTTGATCTACCCCGGCCAGCTTGCTTGTGGAATCAACCCTCCTGGCACCCCGTCGTACCTGGCGCGAGAAATGCGCGAACGCCCAATACTGACCGCTGCGCGTGATCTCTTTCGTCTGGGAATTGATGGTCACCATTCCACCACATGGAAACGGCCCAATGTTGGGCCGGCCCTTTTCGTCGAGCGCCAGATTCCACCCGCTGATCGCCTGGCACCAGTGTCGAATTGCCTGCGTGAACGTCTGTCCCCACGTGGCCCATTCCGTTGCGTAAACAGGAGACGTGTAGTCGGGACCGCCTTCCGTCCAATAAAGCTGCGCGTCGGGATGAGCGTCGTGCACCTTGTCCATCATCTCCGGCGTTCCGACATATCCGTGAAATGCGATCGCGTTGCAGTATTTGCGCATGCCCCCTTCATCGAGTTCGCAGATCGCCCGTCCCCACAGGTTGTAGTTATGGTCGAGTATCCAGATCTTCGTGGGGAGGCCACTCTGCTGAAGCGCGGGGCCAAGGTGGTTCTTGACGAATCCAATCTCGTATTCCTGCGGCCAGGAGCACGCGGGCATACGGCCATCCTGGTCGGTATCGACTTCATTCTGTACCGTCACTGCCTGAACGGGCACGCCTTCCGCGGCATAGGCTTGCAGGAACTTCACAAAATATTGCGCGTAGGGACCGAAGTAGTGCTGCCGCATGGAACCGCCCAGCATCGAGCCGCCGGCCTTCATCCATCCCGGAGGGCTCCATGGCGACGAAAATAGAAACAGGTCTGGATTCGCCTTCCGCGCCAGCCGCAGCATCGGCAGAACGTAAGCTTGATCGTGCGCGATCGAGAATCTTTTCATCTCGGGATCGGGTTCGCCTTCGTCATAGCTGAACATCTCGGTGGAATAGTCGCTCGACCCGATGCACGTGCGGCAAACGTTGAGCCCCATTTCAGACGGATGAAACAAGTCGTGAAACAACTCGTCACGCGCCGGCGCGGGAAGCTGGTTGAACATGTAACAGGCGGCGTCGGTAAAGGCCGCGCCGAAGCCGAGCATCTCCTGGAACTTCTTGCTGGGATCGAGCACAATCGCGTTCTCAGTCGTCGTGCCGGCGGTTCGCCAAGTTAAACCATCCGCGGCAGCGTAGCGAAGCTTGCCGCTGGTCACGTGAACCGTGATGTCTCCCGCTGGTGGTGGGGCTGCGGAAGGAGCGAGGGCGGAAGCTAAATCGGTGGTCGCAGTTGCAGTCAATCCCGCAGCGGATAACTTCAGGAAGGTACGCCTTGTCTGTTGGTTCGACACAGAGTTCTCCTAGCAGGAATCGGTTTCGTCGTGAAGTATAGTGCGGAGTACAGTGTGTGAGTAGTGTGCGAAAGTATAGGTAGAACATCTCAAGATCACGGGAGGGGCAATGAGATCCAAGTGGCAGGGCCCTGCTTTATTCGCAATGATTCTGGCTGGCGTATGGGCTGTATCTGCGGCGGCACAGGCTGGTGGTTCGCAAGGCGCTGGTCCGGCGTGGAAGCTGGTTTGGAGCGACGAGTTCAATGGCCCTAACGGCTCTGCGGTCGACTCGTCGAAGTGGATCTCAGAAAGTGGTGGAGGAGGCTGGGGCAACAACGAGCTTGAGTACTACACCAGCCGCCTGCAAAACGCCTGGCAACAGGATGGCAACCTGGTGATCAAGGTGTTGCAGGAGAAATACACCGGCGCCGACGGCGTCACCAGAGACTACACTTCCGCACGCCTGAAAACCCTGGGAAAGTTTTCGCAGGCTTACGGGCGCTTCGAAGCGCGCATCAAGATTCCTCGGGGACAGGGAATCTGGCCCGCCTTCTGGATGCTGGGCAACGACATCGAAAAACCCGGCTGGCCTGACTGCGGCGAAATCGACATCATGGAGAACATCGGCAAGGAACCCGCGCTCGTTCACGGAACGATTCACGGCCCGGGATATTCTGGCGCGGCCGGCGTCGGCTCGCCCTACGCGCTCCCAGCGGACCAGCGCTTCGCCGACGACTTTCACGTCTTCGCCGTCGAGTGGGAACCGAACGCGATCCGCTTCTACGTCGACGAGCACCTGTACGCGACGCACACTCCATCCGACCTGCCGAAGGGGAAGAAGTGGGTTTACGACCATCCATTCTTCCTGCTGCTCAACGTGGCGGTTGGCGGCGGATGGCCGGGGAATCCTGACGCGACCTCAGTCTTTCCGCAAACGATGCTGGTGGATTATGTGCGAGTCTATGAGCGCGCAAGTGCGCCAGCCACCACGCCACAACACTGAACAGTTGTTATCTTGGGCATGCGAGGGCTGCAGGGACGGCAAGCGTACCGCGAACCTGATCCGTTTAAGAACAAACCCAGTTGACTCCCGTATCCTCCCGTCAGATAAAATCGTGCTCTGTTGTGCATCGCGGAGGGTGTAATTCATGAGCAAGGTACGAGTCTTGGTGGGCACGCGCAAGGGCGCATTCATTCTTACAGCCGACGGCAAACGCCAGAACTGGGAGGTGAGCGGCCCACACTTTGCCGGGTGGGAGCTGTATCACCTGAAGGGATCGCCGGTCGATCCGAATCGCATCTACGCCTCGCAGACCAGCGGATGGTTCGGGCAAGTCATTCAACGCTCCGACGATGGAGGCAAGACCTGGCACCAGCCCGGAACTCCGCCGGGCGAAGCGGCCGCTCCAGGCGCTCCGCCGAAGGCCGAGAGCAACAAGTTTGTCTATGACGCGTCCGCCGCGCCTCTGACCACGCACCAGTGGTATGACGGCACGCAGCATCCCTGGGAATTCAAGCGCGTCTGGCACCTCGAACCGTCGCTCACCGATCCCAACACCGTGTACGCTGGGGTTGAAGACGCCGCCCTGTTTCGCTCGACCGACGGCGGACAGAACTGGCACGAACTCCCCGGCCTGCGCGGACACGGCACCGGTCCCGAGTGGCAGCCCGGCGCGGGCGGCATGTGCCTGCACACGGTCATTCTCGATCCCAGCAATCCGGATCGCATCTACATTGCGATCTCCGCTGCGGGCGCCTTCCGCACCGACGACGGCGGCAAGAGCTGGAAGCCGATCAACAAGGGACTCTATTCGAAATACATTCCCGACCCGACCGCTGAGATCGGACACTGCGTGCATCACATCGCGATGAATCCGACACGCCCGGGAGTGCTGTTCATGCAGAAACACTGGGACGTCATGCGGTCGGATAACGCCGGAGACCAGTGGACCAAGATCAGCGGCAACTTGCCGACGGACTTCGGTTTCGTCATCGACATCCATTCGCACGAGCCGGAGACGGTTTACGTGATCCCCATCAAAAGTGACGGGGAGCATTACGTGATGGACGGCAAGCTGCGCGTGTATCGCAGCCGCACCGGCGGCAATGAGTGGGAGGCGCTGACCAAGGGCTTGCCGCAGGAAAACTGCTACGTCAACGTGCTGCGCGATGCGATGGCCGTGGATACGCTCGACAAATGCGGCATCTATTTCGGCACCTCAGGCGGACAAGTGTATTGCTCTGCCGATGCGGGAGACAGCTGGAATCCGATCGTCCGCGATCTGCCAGCAGTGCTGTCGGTGGAAGTGCAGACGCTGACGTAATATGGCCCGGACGCCTTCGTCGGGGGCGCCCTCTCGCTTTTGGCGCGCGCGTGGCGTTTGACTCTCACGAGCATCGGGTGATAGCGTCGCTGCGGTTTATTCCAGGAGACAGAATGAAAAGAGCATCGGTTGCAGTTGCATTGTTGTTGCTTTTGGCAAGTGCGGCAACGGCGCAGGAGAAGCAGCCGGCAGCCAAGCTTGGGACTGTGCCTGCTCAACTCGAAGCGCAAGAACGGAAGCTTTGGGAGGCTTTCAAAAACAAAGACAAAGCCACTCTTTCAGCCATGCTGGATGGCGGCTTCCGCCAGTTCGAGGAGGGACTCAGCGGTTTCGGTGACAAGAAAGCGGAAGTCAACGCAGTGGATGACTTCGAACTCATCAGCTACACGCTCAGCGATTTCACCGTAACATCGATCGGACCGAATGCAGCGTTGGTGACCTACATTACGCAGTATGAGGGCAAGTCCGGCGGCGAAACTTCAAAGGCAAAGAGCGTCTTCGGAGAGGTCTGGCTTCGTGCCGGGAATGAATGGAAAGAACTCTATATGCAAGAGACGTACGTAAAGTGAAGGTGTTCTTGAAATGGCAGTAACGATTCGCGTGGAGCTTCCGCAACATCTTCGGACGCTGGCGCACGTCGGCCGCGAGGTGCAGATTCAGGTCGAAACCCCGGTGACGCAACGGTCGGTGCTTGACGCGGTCGAGGCGGCATATCCGATGCTGCGCGGCACGATTCGTGATCACGGGACACAACAACGAAGAGCGTTCCTGCGCTTCTTCGCGTGTGAAGAAGATCTCTCACACGAGCCGCCGGATTCTCCGCTGCCCTACGCGGTGGTTTCGGGGAAAGAACCTTTCCTGATTGTCGGTGCCATTGCTGGCGGCTAGCGGTCAATCATCCGCGGGCAATCTGGATCAGCTTTGGAAGCACGTGGCCGATTGCTGGTCCTTCCGCCGGCAGCGGCTCGCTATCCACAATGGAGACCCGCACGCTGAGCGTGCCGAAGTCTACGCCCGCCACGATTGCAATGAAGTGCGAGTTCCGCTTGTAGCGCCGGCATCTTGCCGGCTGTCGCGAGGCCATCTTGGCCTCGCACGTGCGCGGGCGAGACGCCTAAGCTACAGGCGCCGGGACAGCGCCGCTACGAAGCGCTGCCGTGCCAGTGCATTTGGTATCCCAAGTAGCGGACCGACGCTTCGTGCACCGCGGCGGCCGTGGTCGAGAAGTTCGCTGCGACGTGATGCTCGAATCCGTTTTCGCAGATGTAGTGGAGCAATTTCTGCAGCTCGGAAATCTGCACCACGCCGACGCCACCAAACGTATTCAGCGCATCGCTGGTGAATGAGCCTTCGCCAACGTAGCCGCGAATGACTCCGGCGGTATCGTCGGTCGAGAATCGCGCAAAGCTCATCGCGCCGGGCTTCACGCGGCCGACCACTGTGCCAAATGTGTTCTCCTTGCCGACTGTTCCGGCGATGATTTCCTGGAAATCCATGCGGACGTCCTGGAAGAAATGCTTGGGCAGGTTGCTGCAATGGAAGCAGACGGCCTTGTTGGGATCGTCTCCGTAGTTGTTGTTCCAGTCGAGCAGCGCACTCGGTGTTTGTGAGGCCAGCGCCAGCGCATGCATGCTTAGCGTACCGCAGACATCGACTTCGCAAGCGGCGGGCAGCAGGTTGTTGCTCATCATGCTCATGATGGTGCAGGGAACCACGCCGAAGTATTCTTCCATCGAAGTCCAGCACTGCACGGCACTGATCTTGACGTCAGTCTGCTTCATCCAGTCGTCGATGACGTAGCCGAGTTTGGCCATTTTGACCAACGCTGCGTCTGGGACGCCGCTGGTGGTGACGTACTTGCGAATGTCGGCCAGCTTGCCCTGCACTCCTGGATGATCATCTTTCAGCTTGGCGATGCGACCGAAGACTTCTGATAGATCGAGCGTCTCGGTCGAGATGCCGTGAGCCTCGAGCAGTTTCTCGCTGTAGCGCACAGTGTTGAATGCGGTGGGCCGCGCGCCAATGCTGCCTACGCGCAGGTTGCGCATGCCGTTGGCCACGCGGCACACCGCGGCAAACCATGCCAGGTCGTTCTGGAAATCCGCCGAGCCGGGACTCACGGTGTGCAGCTTGGTCAGCGAATAAGGGATGCCGTACTGCCTGAGGTTGTTGCACGCCGACATCTTTCCGCAGAAACTGTCGCGGCGGTGCAGGATCGTCATGTTGGCCGCGTCGTCCGGCGTGGCCTGGATCAATATTGGAACGTCGAGCCGGGCCAGGCGCATGGTGTCGGCAATCGCGCGCTCGTCGCCGAAGTTGGGCAGCGAGACGATCACGCCGTCGATCTTTTCCTGATTCTTCTGGAACAACGCCGCGCAGCGCTTGGCCTCTTCGTGAGTCTCGACCGCACCGTGTTTGCTATCTTCGGGGCCGAGCACCACACAATCCATGCCTGCTTTCGCCAGTGCCTGGATCATCTCCTCGCGCCCGGACTTCGCCAACTGGTCGGGAAAGAACCCGCGATTCCCGATTATGACGCCCATCGTCATTTTCTTTTCAGACATATAAATCCTTCTTCTATGAACACAAGCAATTAAGAATTGCCAGCCATCCGCGCCCGTTCTTTCGCGGGCGAAAATCGCAAGCTAAAAAACAGGCCTAGAATGAGCAACACTGCGCCCCACCAAACGTTGGCGTGCAGGTTGTAAAGCACCACCTGATGCTCCGGTGGAGATACCAATTCGTAAATGCCGGTGCCGCAGATGATGGCGCCGTTCACCGCCAAAGATACGCCGATGAAGAACCAAATCGACAACGTTCCGCCGGATTTCATCGTTTCCCCCTACCAGAAAATGATTTGCAGGATCACAAACACGATCGCGACCACGGTTCCCCAGAACACCGGGCTGTGGAACATTGAAACTTTCTCTTCATGTGGAATCGGTGTCAGGCCGTAGACCAAATCCGCCAACTCCGCATCGGTCTTGGGCTTGGTCAACAGGCTGACCACTACCGTGACGACAAGACAGATCAACCAGCACCACAGCGCACGGAACATGTTCTGCGCCTGGTCCTGCGCTTGGCTCGACAGCGCCACGTATCTCACTGCCCCGGGATCAATTTTTACCCAAACATACATGCCGACCGAAGACAGGGTTCCGGCCAGCAGTCCCCAGAATCCACCCGCCGCCGTGGCCCGCTTCCACAGCATGCCCAGGATCACCGTGCCAAACAGAGGAGCGATGAAGAAGCTGAAGAGGGCCTGCACGTAATCCATGATGCTCTGGGCGTTCATCACCAGGTACGCCGTCCCGATGCTGATGACGACTCCGATCACCGTGCACCAGCGGCCCATGCGCACCTTCGAGTCGTCCGAAGCATTCTTGTTAATCAGGGCCCCGTAAATGTCATACGTCCAAACCGTGGTGAAGGCGCTGACGTTGCCCGCCATCCCGGACATGAAGCCGGCGATGAGCGCGGTAATGCCGAGACCGAGCAGGCCCGGCCCACAGTAGCGTGCCAACATCAGCGGTAAGACTTCGTCATAACCGTGCAGCCCCTGTGCCTGTCCAGCCGCTGACCACGCAAGATCCGCGGGCACAAGCCGCAGCAGGCTGCCGGTGTGCGGATCGCGAAGGAGGGCCAGGCCAAGCAGCCCGGGAAGAATGACGATGAAAGGAACCATCATCTTGAAGGCGGCGCCGATGATGGGAGCTAGTTTGGCCGAGCGCAGATCTTTCGCAGCCAGGACGCGCTGCACGACCAGAAAATCCGTGGTCCAGTAGCCCATGGAAATGACTGCCCCGAGACCAAACACAATTCCGACCCAGTTGATCCCCATGGGATTGTCTGTAAAGGTCCCCAACGTCGACCATGCGTGCGTGTACGAGCCGGGATTGGCCACGTGCTGTTCCGTAAGATTCTGGAGAATCTTTGCCTTGAGCCCGCTCCAGCCGCCCGCTTCCACTAGCCCCAGAATTGGTATGAGGAGAGCTCCAGCCCAGATCAAGAAAAACTGGAGCACTTCATTGAAGATCGCCGAACGCAAACCGCCAAGAGCCACATAAATCATGACCGTGACGGAAGAAATCAAAATGCTGACGTTGATATCCCATCCCAGCACGACCCTCATCACGACGGCCATAGCGTACATGTTGATGCCGCTCATGAGCACTGTCATGAAGGCAAATGAAATGGACGACAGGGCCTGGGCGCCAGGCCCATAACGCAGTTTGAGGTATCCGGGAACGGAGTGCGTCTTGCAGATGTGGTAGAACGGCATCATCACCAGCGCGAGGAACAGCATCGCGGGGATCGCGCCGATCCAATACCAGTGAGCCGCCAGGATACCGTACTTATAAGAGTTGCCCGCCCAGCCCATTAGTTCGAGCGATCCCAGGTTCGCGGAAAGGAACGCGAGTCCCGCCACCCACGCCGTCATTTCGCGGCCGGCCATGAAAAAATCTTCGCCGGTATTGGCCTGTTCTTTCAGGTACAGGCCGATCGCGAGCACGAGAGCAAAGTAGAAGACGATGATGACCAGGTCGACTGGCGAGAGATGCACCAGCGTGGAGGAACTCAGCACCAGCAGAGCAGGATTCATTACGTTTTTACCTGTCCGTAGTAGGCGTTGCGGCCGTGCTTGCGCAGGAAATGCTTGTCGTGCAATTCGCGCGCCAGCGGCCGGGACTCAGCGTTGATCGACAGCGTATGGAGCGCCATGCGGGCGACAAATTCCAAAATCACCGAGTGGTGGGCGGCCTCGGCGGCGCTCGCGCCCCAACAAAAGGGAGCGTGCCCGGCCACCAGCACCGCGGGAACTGCGTTAGGGTCCAACTTGGCAAACGTCCGGCAGATCGTAGAGCCCGTTTCCCGTTCGTAGTCGCCCTCAATCTCAGATGCGCTCAGCCGCTCAGTGACGGGAATTGGGCCATGGAAGGAATCCGCGTGGGTGGTGCCGAAACATGGAATCGGAGTCTCCGCCTGGGCCCAAGCGGTGGCATACTCCGAGTGCGTGTGCGCCACGCCTCCGATGCTGGGGAAGTGCTTGTACAGCTCGAGATGCGTTGGCAGGTCCGAAGAGGGGCGCAGGGTTCCGTCGACGATCTTCCCGGTGAGATCGGAGATCACAATCTGCTCCGGCGTGAGTTCGTCATAGGGAACACCGCTGGGCTTGATGGCAACCAGTCCCTGACTGCGGTCGATGCCGCTGGCATTGCCGAAGGTGTAGAGCACGAGGCCGCGACGAACCAGTTCCAGGTTCGCTTCCAGCACCTCTTCGCGCAGTGTCTTCAGCAGCATCTGGGGAAAACTAGGAATCCTCTACGCTCGAAATCCAGCGGGCAAAATCGATCTCGTAAACGTTTACGCATCGGAACATTAAATGGATGGACCTGCCTTTGTCAAAGACTTCGGTAGCAATCATCCGATGCGACGCTGTTCAACGGTCATCCTTAGGCATCATCGCGATATTGCTGTAGCCCGTCTTCCTTAAATGGAACGCGGCGGCCTGACTTGCGAAGCAGCCGCCGCTTCCTGATTTGGTTGAGAGCTTGAGAGTAGCAGTGCAACGATAATGGATATTGTCTACACTAAATTCGCGAAACATCGAACTGAGCGCCGGTATTTCTCCCTTGAGTCAATGGCATGAGCAGCGCGAACTTTGACGTAATCGTAGTTGGCGCCGGGATTGTGGGTGCGGCTTGTGCGGACGAGCTTGCGCGGCGCGGGATGCGGGTTGCGGTCGTGGACCGCGACCTGGCGGGCAGCGGCGCGACCGCTGCGGGGATGGGGCACATCGTCGTCATGGATGACTCCGAGGCGCAGTTTGCCTTGACTCGATACTCGCAGCAACTGTGGCAGGGGCTGCGGCCCGAATTGCCAGTCGATGTCGAGTACGACCAGTGTGGAACGATCTGGGTCGCGGCTGACGAAGAGGAAATGTCCGAGGTGCGGCGCAAGCATTCGTTTTATGCGGAGCGCGGAGTTCCGACAACGGTGCTCGACGCCCAGGCTTTGAGGCGGCTGGAACCCAACCTGCGAGATGGCATGGCAGGCGGCCTGCTGGTAGGGGAGGACGTTGTGCTGTATCCGCCATGCGCGGCCCGGTTCCTGATGGAGCGCGCACAGAAACACGGTGCGGAACTTCGGCTGGGCGCAGCGGTCACAGATATTGGACAAAGGCGGGTGCGGCTATCCGATGGTGTCGAGATCCCTGGCGCTGTGCTTGTGAATGCGGCAGGCGCCTCGGCACCGGAGCTGATGGGCGCAATTGAGATAAAGAGGCGCAAGGGACATCTGGTGATTACCGATCGCTATCCCGGGTTTCTGAGGCACCAGTTGGTGGAGCTCGGATATTTGAAGAGTGCGCACTCGGTCAGCAGCGATTCGGTCGCCTTCAACGTGCAGCCCCGGCGGACGGGGCAGATTCTGATTGGATCGTCGCGGCAATACGGGGCGGAGCATAAGGATGTGGATCAGGAAATCCTGAGACGCATGTTGCAGCGCGCTCAGGAATACATGCCGGGGCTGGGGTCAATGTCTGCGGTGCGTACATGGACTGGATTTCGCGCGGCCACGCCTGACAAGTTGCCGCTGATTGGTCCGTGGCCGGCAGACAAGTCTTTGTTTCTGGCTACTGGGCATGAGGGGCTGGGGATCACGACCTCACTGGCGACGGCGAGGATTCTGGTGGATCAGATCACCGGGGCGAGGCCCGAGATTCCGATTGAGCCGTACTTGCCATCGCGCGGAGGGAGGGAATTCGTCCATGCCTGATTCCAAATCTGGGTCGGTGACGCTCAGCGTGAACGGTTCGCGCGTGAGTGTAGTTGCAGGCGCCACGGTTGCTGTGGCCGTGGCGATTGCCGGACAAGCGTGCCGGACCTCAGTAAGCGGCGAGCCTCGCGGGCCTTTGTGCGGGATGGGGATCTGCTATGAGTGCCGGGTGTCGATCAATGGAATGCCACATTGTCGAAGCTGCCAGATCCTGTGTCAATCAGGCATGGACGTGAGGACGGATGGATAGGGATTCGCAACCGCGCTTCGATGTCCTCGTCATCGGCGGAGGCCCGGCTGGCATCGCGGCTGCGGTGCGGGCAGCGGAGTGCGGCGTCCGCGTCGGGCTCGTCGACGACAACCCCAGCTTCGGCGGGCAAATCTGGCGTGGAGAATTTGAAAGCGGACACGACAAGAATGCCGTGCGATGGAGTCATCTGCTGCGCGGTCCCGAGGTCACGAGGTTGTGCGGGACAAGAGTGTTTCACCAGCCGGAAGCAGGCGTCCTACTAGCCGAGGGAAGCGATAGCGTTCGCGAATTGCGCTATCAGAATCTGGTGCTGGCAACCGGAGCGCGGGAGCGGTTTCTCCCGTTTCCGGGCTGGACTTTGCCCAACGTGATGGGAGCCGGCGGCTTGCAGGCAGTGGTCAAGTCTGGATTACCGATTCGCGGCAAACGCGTAGTCGTCGCGGGAACGGGGCCGTTGCTGTTGGCGGTCGCGGCATACCTGCGCAAGCAGGGTGCCGAAGTTCCTATGATTTGCGAGCAGGCGGCGCTCGGCAGGCTGGCGTGGTTCGGCGCTGCATTGTTGGCCTATCCGGAAAAGATCGCTCAAGGATTGCGGTTGAAGAAACAACTGGCGGGCATTCCGTTCGCCGCGAACAGTTGGCCTCTTGCCGCGCAAGGGGGGCGAGCGCTTGAAAGCGTCACCATTTTGCGGAGTGGTGAGACGGAAGTCATCCCGTGCGACTATCTGGCTTGCGGATTTCATCTGGTCCCTAATGTGGAACTGCAATCGCTACTGGGCTGCAAGATTAGCGGCGGCTACGTGCAGGTTGACGACCTGCAGCAGACCTCGGTCAAGGGAGTTTTCTGCGCGGGCGAGCCTACCGGTATTGGGGGCATGCAGTTGGCGCTGGTTGAGGGGCAGATTGCCGGCCTGGCTGCTGTTGGCGAGACGAAAGCAGCGCGAAAGCTATTTGGTGAGCGGCGGAAGGCCCGGCGCTTTGAGCGGATGTTGGACCGGACATTCCGCCTGCGCCCGGAACTGAGAGATTTGCCGGCAGCAGAGACGATCGTTTGTCGCTGCGAGGACGTTTCTTACTCCCGTCTGCGGGAGCATCGGTCGTGGCGAGCGGCAAAGTTGCAGACTCGTTGCGGCATGGGTCCGTGCCAGGGCCGAGTATGCGGACCGGCCACGCAATTTCTTTTTCAGTGGAATCCAGATTCAGTGCGGCCGCCGGTATTCCCAGCCCGCGTGGAGAGTTTGGCCGGTGTACCCGCGCACGTGTGCCCAACTACGCCCAAGTCCGCAATCCGATGATGCCCCAGTAAGCGAGATAGGCCGCGGCGATCAGCAGGGCCAGCGTGACCATCCGCGAATACCTGCGCACGCCGCGCCTGACCACATCCACCGGCGCCCGCCACACGGAGATCGCACTGGCCACTGAGGCGGTGGCGAAGGCAACCGTCGAGACGCACACGGCGACGGACCAGCCGGTCAGATTTCCCAGGCGGTCGATCAAATCAGCACTGCACACAATGATGACGCCCACGAATGTGATCAGGCTAAGGACGGCCAACAAAGGCCAGAGGCGCATGCCGCGTTCGGCCGGTCGACGGCGCTTTTTGCTGAGGCCGCCGAGAATCCAGAACGGAGCATAGAGCAGGATCGACACCATCGACAGAAGAACAAACGCGGTTACGACAATCTGCGTGATGGCGATCCAGGCCGGGATGCGTTTCATCGTAGCGCCCATCCCAACCTGCAGAAATCGGCCGTCTTGGTTCGGTGTCAGCAACTCAAACGTTGCCACTGGGTCAGGCGCATCCTCTCTTTTCTTCGGAACGTGACGGAATTGGGTGCCGGACACCGGAGCATAGGTTTCGTTCCATGCGCCGAGCAGGTCGAGCAGCAGATTGCCGTCCTTGAAGCGAACATAGGTGACGCCCACCAGACGCTCGAGAAAGTGCGTCAGCTCGACGCGCGGCGAATCCGGCACGTACCATCCCGCGTAGTCGGCTGCGACCGCAGGCGGCGTCGCGACAGGAGGCAGAGACGGCTTTTCCAGTTTGCTGGTTATGTAAGCGCGAATCGCTTTGCCCACCTTGTCAAAGGCCTCTCCATTGCCGCTGTTGATGCTGTAGAAGTAGCCGACGTTGTAGTCCGCCATATAGGACATTTCGGTGAGGCCGCCTTCAACGCCGCCGTCGTGTCCGTGATACACAAATCCGTCTTCTACACTCCAGTAATTGCTCAGGCCATATCCGGCCTTCATTCCATCTTTTGCGGCCCAAGTGCTGGCGGGACTCTCCGCGCGATCGATGTCGGCGGAGGCGACGATCTGTTTCCCGCTCACCGCGCCGCGATTCAGATAGAACTGCACGTATGCCGCCATGTCGTTGGCGGAAGCATTGATCGATCCGGCAGGGCGCAACAGAATGTGCCAGTACGGGTACGGAGTCTTGCCGTCATTGTGATAGAGAGTGGTCGCAGGGGACGACTGGAAATAGGCTGCCGTCTTCATCCCGATGGGGCGGAATAGGTTCTGCTCGACGAAATCTTCAAAGCGCTGCCCGGTGATTTTCTCGACGATGTAGGCGGCAACGGGAGGCCCGGAATTGCAATAAGCCATGCGGGTGCCGGGGCGCCATCGCGAGGTGCGCGAATGGTGGTCGTAGTCGAGGCCATCACGCAGGCTCATGGAGTCGGGCGCCTGTTTCGCATACTCACGCAGGTGCATGTCGTCCCAACCGGTGGTGTGCTCGAGCAGATTGACGACTCGTATTGAATCAGTGGCTTCCCACTGATTCTCGAACCAGACATCGGAAACGAGTTTGTGAACCGGATCATCGAGCGACAGCTTGCCTTGATCCGCCAGCATTAGGATCGATAGGGACGCGAACGCTTTCGACGTTGATCCGATACGAAACAGCGTGTCCGGCGTGTTCGGACGGGAACTGGCAACGTCCGCAGTGCCCAAGCCGGCAACCCACTCTGGTGCGTCGCGATGTACGATGGCCACGGATACTCCCGGCGTATGCGTGTCCTTGAGAATTTTTTCCAGTTGCTGGCGCAGTTCGTCGATCGATTGCGCCGGCTTCGGCTTCTCATCTTTCTTGTCGGCTTTATCCGCCGCTTGATCCGCCGCCACGCAGAGGGGAGTGAGCACCGCAAGCAGTACCACTGGAATCATCCATTTCACGATTTGGATTCTCCTTGAGGCCTTGAGTCTCGGCGGCTACCTTGTGTCTGGCCGCGCTAAATCTGGTAGTCGATGTCTTCCATGATTCTTTGCATCGACTCCGACGGAGGTTCGCCCTTCGTTCCCGAACCTTCCAACTGCTGGACGCGTTCGCGGAGTTTGTTCACTTCTGTCGCGACCGCGGCCAGGGCTTCCGAGAGCGGATCGTTGATCTGCTTGGGATCGGTAATCACCACGCGTCTGCCTTCGCGGAAGATGATGTGTCCGGGCACGCCCACGACGGTGGAGTTCTCTGGAACGTTGCGCAGCACGACGGATCCGGCGCCGATGCGGCAGTTCTTGCCGACAATAATGTTGCCGAGGATCTTCGCGCCACCTCCGACGACGACATTGTCTTCGATCGTGGGATGCCGTTTGCCGTGCTCTTTGCCTGTGCCACCCAAGGTCACGCCCTGGTACAGAGTCACATCATCGCCGACGATCGCAGTTTCACCGATCACCACGCCGTGGCCGTGATCGATGAACAATCGTCGTCCAATCTTTGCAGCAGGATGGATTTCAATTCCGGTCAGGAAGCGGGCGGCCTGTGACAACATTCGCGCCAGCAAAAACAGGCCATGATTCCACAGCCAGTGATTCATGCGGTAAAACCAGACCGCGTGCAGCCCGGAGTAGCACAGGAACACTTCCAAGCTGGACTTGGCCGCGGGATCGTGCTCCACCACGTTGGCCACATCTTCGCGAATTAGCCAGAGCAGGTGCGGCATGGATGATCACACCGATGTTCGCAACAATGTACACAACATGGATCAGGCCGGCGGCAGTGCGACCGTGGGAATCTGCAGCGCTCTCTCCCGCAGCTCCTGAAACAGAATGCTGCTCAAATAGCGTTCGCCAAAAGACGGCAGAATCACGACGACCAGCTTACCTTTGTTCTCCGCGCGCTGCGCCACCTTCAGCGCCGCAACCACCGCGGCTCCGGAAGAGATTCCGACGAACAGTCCTTCTTCGAGCGGAAGCCGGCGCGCCATGTTAATGGCCTCGTCATTGGTCACGGTGATTACTTCGTCAATGTAGTCGCGGCGCAGGATGCTCGGAACGAATCCGGCGCCGATGCCCTGAATTTTGTGCGGCGACGGCTTGCCACCGGAAAGAATCGCGCTGTCCGCTGGCTCGACGGCCACGGCTTTGAACGAAGGCTTCTTCGGCTTGATGTACTGGCAGATGCCGGTGATGGTCCCGCCGGTGCCCACGCCTGAGATCAGAATGTCGGCGCGCCCGTCGGTGTCTTCCCAGATTTCGGGGCCGGTGGTTTCAAAGTGAATCTTGGGATTGGCGGCGTTGTCGAACTGTTGCAGCATGTAACCGCCGGGAGTGTTGGCCAGAATTTCTTTCGCTTTCAGAATGGCGCCCGGCATGCCTCGCGGACCCGGAGTAAGCACGATCTCCGCGCCAAAGGCCAGCAGCAGCACGCGCCGCTCCAGGCTCATGGTGTCGGGCATCGTCAGAATCAACTTATAACCCTTCACCGCGGCGACGAAAGCGAGACCGATTCCGGTGTTGCCGCTGGTCGGCTCGATGAGCACAGTCTTTCCAGGATGAATCTTGCCCTCGCGCTCAGCCTCGGTGATCATGCTCACGCCGATGCGATCTTTCACGCTAGCCAGCGGATTCTGGCTCTCGAGCTTCGCCACGACTTCGGCGACGCAGCCTTCCGTGACTTTGTTCAGCCGTACCAGCGGCGTGTGGCCAATCAACTCCGTGACGTCTTTTGCGATTTTCATCTGAAGTGCACGCCTCCAGTGTTTGTCTGCGGCAGTTTTCCCGCCGGTTTCGTTGAGTCCAGTAATACTACCAACATGGTGGATATTGCGAGGGTGCAGTCGCCGCAAAGGAAAGAATCAACAACGCGGAAACATTCCATTCCTGATTCGTGACGAGCGCGAGCGATGGTCAACTGAACTGTCGCGCGCCCGACAGGAGACATAACAGACCGAACAGTTACCTCAGTTCCCGCTACGAATCAGCCTTCGCGATCGTGCATCTCACATAAAATCAGATATTTACATGGAGTTTGATCGAAATACTGGATCGATACAATTATTACTTGTTTTTGTGCAGTCAATGGTGTTAGTGTTCCCGACCTATTAGCAGGTTTTTCGGGGGACCTGCAAGGTTGTCTCTCGCAGCGTCGTCACCTGAGTCTGCATGGGCCTCGCAGTAGCAAGACAGGATTCTCCGCGCGATCTGCGCGGAATCACTCTCATTTCCAGGAGGGCTTTGCTATGCGCATCCGTCATCTGATCTTCTCCTCACTGTTCGCAGTTCTCATTCTCTGTTCTGCCCTTCTCTGGTTGAGCAGCGCTCCGCCCGCGTGGGCACAATCGACATCAACGGGCACAATCTCGGGAACCGTGGCGGACGCGAGCGGCGCGGTTGTGAACGGCGCCACGGTCACACTGACTGATACGACGACCAAGACCATTCGCACGATCAACACGAACGGTTCGGGACGATACATCTTCGTCGATGTTGCCCCCGGCCCATACGATCTCAGTATCAGCAAGCAAGGGTTTTCCACCTCCAAGACCCAGACAACGGTGCTGGTCGGAGTCGTAACGACCGTGAATATGGCGTTGCAAGTCGGAGGCGGCAACATCGTCGTAGAAGTAACGGCCGTGGGCAACGAGTTGCAGACCACGAATGCCACCGTCGGTAACACGGTCACCGGCCTCGCCCTCGACAATCTGCCCAGCATCGGCCGCGACGTCAACACCTTCATCGAACTGCAACCGGGTGTAAGCGCCGGTGGAGACGTGGCGGGCGCGGTGAACGACCAAAGCTATTTCTCGCTGGATGGCGGTAACAACACCAACGATATGGATGGCAGCGGCGGCGTGTATACCAATGCGCAGCAGAGTCTGGTGATCGGCGACCCAACGGGGGGCATGTCGACCCAGACGTTTACTTATGGGGCCCCTTCAGGGGTAATGCCCACTCCAGCGGACAGTGTTGAAGAATTCAAGGTGAACACGGCTGGCCAGACTGCCGATTTCAACAGTTCCGCCGGCGCCGAAATCAAGGTTGTCACGAAGCGCGGCACGAGTCAATTCCACGGCACCGCGTACGAGTATTACAAAGACAATAACTGGTCCTCGAACTCTTGGCAGAATAACCAGAATAACTGGAAAGGCCCCGCAGGCCACATTGGGCTTCCGTCCTACCACTACAGCCGCTTCGGGGGCGCCATCGGAGGGCCACTCATTCCGAAAGAGGTTCTCGGAGGCAAGACTTTCTTCTTTTTCAACTATGAGGGCTTCAGGTATCCAAACTCTCAGACCATCACCAGAAACGTCCCCTCGCCGGCCCTGCGGTTGGGTCTGTTAACAGACGCCTCCACCGGCCAGATCGCTTACAACCTGAACAATGCTCCGGTCATCTTCAATGGCGTGCCATACGCGGCGAATTACGGCTGTGCCGCCGCCCCGGGCGGACTCTGTGACCCGCTTGGCCTCGGTCTCAACCCTTTGGTCTCGCAGATATGGAACAAGTATGAACCGCAGTCAAACGCCACTTGCAGCCAGAGCCTGTGCGATGGAGCGAATGTCCTGGGATTTGCGGGCAACGTGAATACTCCAATCACCAGCAACTTTATGGTAGGGCGCATCGACCATGATTTCTCTTCCAAGCAGCATTTCATGGCTAGCTATCGCTATTACAATATCAAGCTTGCCGGGACCGACGAGATCGACATTGGCGGCTTTTTCCCGGGCGATAAGCTGGGCGTTCCGGCCTCCGCAGCGAGCGATCCCGTTCAAGACTGGTATCTGGTTGCGGGCTTGACCACCAACATCACCAACAACACGACCAACGACTTTCACTACAGCTTCCTCCGCAACTGGTGGGCCTGGGCGCGAAACGGAGCCCCGCCACAAATCGCTGGGCTCGGCGGCGCGCTGGAACTGGATGGCGGCCAGACGGCAACCCAGGATCTCGGCCCGTTCAACGTTGACAATCAGCAAATCCGCCGGCGTTTCTGGGACGGGCATGATCAGATGTTTCGCGACGACCTTTCCATGTTGAAAGGCAACCATCTGTTCCAGTTTGGCGGTTCTTATCAGCACAATTGGGACTACCATCAACGCAATGACAGTGGGGGCACCATCAATGCCTTTCCCGTGTATTCTCTGGGCAATGGATCTGCCGGGGCGGGGCTGAGTTCCTCCCTATATCCTTGCGCCACCACCAGTACTATTTCGGTGAGTGCGAACGCCTGCGATGACCTAGCCGCGTCGGTGCTGGGGGTCGTATCCATCGCGTCGCAAGTCTTTATGCGTGCGGGCTCGAGTCTGACTCTGCAGCCTCCTCTTTCCAATGCCTTCGACCAGAGCACCATTCCTTACTACAACGTTTACTTTAGCGATACCTGGAAGATGAAGCCGACTCTCACTCTCAGCTACGGATTGGGCTGGGCCCTGGAGATGCCGCCGGTCGAGGCGCAGGGAAAGCAGGCGGTGCTGGTCGACGCGGCAAATCAGCCGGTCAGCACTGAGACCTACCTGACCAATCTCAGGAAAGCCGCGCTAGCAGGCCAGGTATATAACCCCGAAATCGGGTTTGCCCTGGTGGGTAATACCGCTCAGGGATTGAAGTATCCCTATAATCCGTTCTACGGCGAATTCAGCCCGCGCGTGGCCCTGGCTTGGAACCCCAAATTCGACGGTGACTCCTTTGGCGGGAAGATCTTCGGACACGAAAACACGGTTATTCGCGGCGGATATGGACGCAGCTATGGCCGGACCAACGGCGTGGTGCAGGTGCTGGTGCCGCTGCTTGGCCTCGGCCTCGAACAGCCCGTGGCATGCAGGTCGAACCTTGTCGTCGGCGGAAGCTGGGCCTGCGGAGGCTCGGGTACAGGCACATGGGGAGCCTCCTCGACCCAAGCCTTCCGCGTGGGTTCGGCCGCCTCAGCTGCCGGTGGCCCGACCGTACCCCTGGTCTCGAACGTGACTACGACACTGCCTCAGCCGGTCTATCCTGGATTCAACAGCACCTACTCCTCGGACCCCGAGGGGTTGGATCCGAATTTCCGGGCAAATGCGATTGACTCGTTCGATCTCACCATCCAGCGCCAGTTGAACCGTAGGCTCACCATGGAAGTCGGGTATATCGGGCGCAGAATCACCCACGAGTACCAGCCCGTCGAGCTTAACCCAGTCCCCTACATGATGACGCAGGGCGGGCAGACCTTCGCCAATGCCTATAAGAACGTGGTGTTGCAATACTGCGGCGGTATCGCGGGCATGGCTGGCGGAGGCTGCGCTGCTAGCGCGGGCGCGGTAACAGCTCAGCCGTTTTTCGAGACCGCGCTCGCCGGTACCGGCTACTGCACGCCAGGGACCTGCACTGCCACAATGGTGGCTAATGAAGGAGGCAACCTCGCGAACGCCCAGGTATGGAGTCTGTGGAGCGATCTAGACAGCGGAGTGGGCTGCCCCTCAACGGGGTGTACTACGGTCAACGGTAATGTTGGTGCCTTCAACTTCCCGCGCAGCCTGCAGAGCACTCCGATTCCCTCCACCTGCAACGCCACAAACACGAACGGATGCGCCGGCGCGTTCACCTCCGGGGCCTATCAGAACGCCAGCATTGGCTTCGGCAACTACAACGCCGCTTTCGTTTCCGTCAAAATGGCAGATTGGCGCGGATTGACGATGCAGACCAACTTCACCTGGTCGAAGGCTCTGGGTGTAGGAGCGCAGGCGCAATCCTCTAGCGTGCTCACTGCCCTCGATCCCTTCAATCTTAAAGAACAGTATGGGAGACAGGCTTGGGACCGCAAATTCATCTATAACGTGTTCCTTGTCTACCAGCCTGCTTTCTTCAAGGGACAGTCTGGATTCCTGGGACGAGCATTGGGCGGCTGGACATTTGCGACAATATTCGCTGCCGGCTCCGGCGTTCCGACGCAGGTCGGCACGACCTATGGTGACTACCAAGCCTTCGGCGCATGCGACGGCGTCGGTTGCGGTGACTACGACATGGAGAATGCCGTGCCGATTGGCCCCGTTCACCATGTTCAAGCGAACAAATGCCACTTCACCTGTCCAGGTCAAACCAACGGATACCCCGTGAATTATTTTTCGGACGGGGCGAACCAAGCCATGAACTGGCGTAATCCGATTCTGGGGCTAGATACCCGGGACGGCGGCGCTGGAATACTCGGTGGGTTGGCCTACTGGAATATGGATTTCAGCATCAAGAAGAATATCCGTGTAACGGAAGGCGTCAGCTTGGAATTCCAGGGCGTCTTCGCTAACGTGGTCAACCATAATCAGTGGACCGATAATTACCTTGGTCTCTACAACGTCCAAGGCTTTGGTTCTCTCGGAGCTCTTGGCGAGGGAGAGCCGCGAAATATCGAACTGGGCCTGCGGGTTCGCTTTTAAACCATAGACTGGAAGGAGTCCGAGGGGCCTTCCGTCAAAATCAAGGCCGCGCTCGACAGGGCGCGGCCTTATTTCTTGTTCGAATCCGAAGCGCAGCATCAGCCTTACTTAGCGGTGGGTCAGTCCGAAACTCACGGCGCCTGCGGAGCCACCGATGTTGACCAGTGAGACCGCGCGCTCCAGCTTGTGATGGCCGGTCTTGTGGAAGAAGTAGCTGAGGCTGATGACGCCGGCGGTTTCGCCAATGAAGTTGACTGCCAGTCCGGCGGTCGAACGCCCGAACACGCGAACGATCGGATTCAGTTCCTGTCCGCCGCTTTGAAGGTTGGCGCGGGTCACGGCGAAGTCGGCGCCGTTGAAGGCTGCGGCGGCGATGAACAACACGCGATTCTGCTTGTCGAAGAACCTGTGCTCGGAGCTTGCGATCGACGGCGCAAGTACGACCGGCGCCACCGGCTCAACTGCAGGGGTGGGGGCCTCCGGAAGTGATGCCGAGGCTATCAGAGCCTGGGCATGAACCGTCGAACAAAGGCAGCTGCCCACAGCCAGAACACTGACGCAAAACCAGAAATACGTTGCGAATCTGCGGAAGATCATAAGTGCCCGCCGAGGTCGGCGTAGCACTCTGGAAGGGGCAAACGGGGGGCCGCCGGTCCAACATTAGATTCGCGGCAAACCTCCCCGTAATCAACCACTTGATTGTCGCTTCTAATGAGAATCGCGGGCAGCTGTGCATTGTTTTGCAGTTGCGCCAGGGATTTACCTTTTGAAGATCGGGAGAGCTTATTTCTTGTAAACAACGCCGCCCTTCATCACAAACCTAACGTTCTGCAGCGCGCTGATGTCCTGTAGAGGATCGCCAGGCACGGCAACGACGTCCGCGAGGTACCCGGCCTGCAGCGCGCCGATCTGACCGTCCCAGCCAAGCAGCTTTGCGCCGTTCAGCAGATCCGCTTGCAGCACGGCGAGTGGCGACATGCCGTACTTCACCATCAGGACAAACTCGCGGGCCTGCGTGCCGTGGGGAAACGGGCCGACGTCGGATCCCAAGGCCATCGGCACTCCCGCCCCGACCTGCTTTTTGAATTCCTGCGCCTTCACGTCGAGCATCTGGCGCTGGTGCGCGCCCTGCTCGGGCGTGGCGGCGTGGTCGGCGAAATATTCGAAGATCGTGAACGTGGGCACCGCGAAGATCTGTTTCTCCTTCATCAGGCGCATGGTCTCGTCGCTCAACTGGTCGGCATGGTCGATCGAAACCACTCCCGCCTGCGCGGCGAAAAGCGTTCCCGGCTCTCCGGTGGCGTGGACGGCTACGCGGCGGTCCAGACGCGCTGCCTCTTTAACTGCAGCTTCCAGTTGCGGCTCGGTGTATTGATATGGGGTTGAGAGGTGTCCATATCGAAGCGAATCGGCCCCGGTCTCGTAGATCTTGATGAAGTCGGCGCCTTCCTTGAACTGCTGGCGGATCACCGCAACGAGTTCGTCGGCGCTGTTGGCATAATTCGCGTTGGGCAGGACGTGCTGCTCCGGGTTGTAGCCTAGGGCGTCCTCGTGTCCTCCGAGGATGTTGATGGCGTTGCCGCTGATGCGGAGGCGCGGGCCAGGGATGCGGCCTTCGTTAATCGCGTTGCGCACTGCGGTGTCGGCCGATCCCGCACCTTCGGTCCCCATGTCGCGCTCCGCAGTAAATCCGGCCATCAGGTCATCGCGCGCCGCCAGCGTGGCCGTGATGGTGCGCTCCGGCACTGATTCCTGCACAGTTTGCAGATCTTCCGCGCCAGGATGGAGGAAAAGATGGATGTGCGCGTCGATCAGTCCGGGAAGAAGGGTGCGGTCACCCAAGTCGATCACCTCGACGTCAGCCGGACGCTTGACTGAAGTCCCCACTTCGACGATGCGTTCACCTTGGACGAGGATTTCACCTGGCTTGAGCGTGCGCCCGGTTTTGATGTCCAGCAGGCGCGCGGCGTGCAGGACGATCGGATGGGGGGGCACCGGCTGAGACTGGCCGGCGACATTCATGGCAAGAATCAAACAGAGCAGAGAGACTGAGGTGAGAGCGAGGGTTCGGGTGGTCATATCGCCCGCGATGGTACCACCCCGAATCGAACCGATACCAGAGGTGTAGAGTAGCGCCGCCATCCCGGCTGTCCGGGGGGCATCTCGCCCGCCTGTCGAGGGTGAGGATAGCCGGCAAGATGCCAGCGCTACTCTTGTGTTTCCTGTGACGCAAATCACAGGCTGCAGTAAGACAGATCACACGATAATTCGCGTCGGACAGGCGAAACTGAATCAGCCACGTATGAACGACTTTGGGGTCCTCAACAATCGCAAGCGCGCCTTGATCGCCCTCATTCATTCCTTGGTCTTCTTGGGGATTGCGATCCATGGCTTCGCTTCGCCCAAGGCCGGAGTCTTGCTGCGCGGGGCAGGCGGAACGGGTGACTTCATTCTGATCGGGATCTACTTGACGGTGGCGTCGATTCTGGCCTGGCTGGTGAGTTTGGCGCGCTGCACAAAGGAGCGCATGTATTTCATTCTTTGTACCGGCAGCGCAACCTTTGGCCTGCTACGCACGATTTTCGGAGACGCGTCTTTGCCCGCCGCCCAGTACCTGCGCGTGATTCTGCTGACTTCCGCCGTGGTCGTCGGCACGTGGATTTTTCGTTCCTACTCGGCTCCCGTCACTGAAAACGTGTTGTCGGACTAGATCTTCCCCCCAGAACAAAAGAAAGCCGCCCGGGATCAGCTCCGGGCGGCTGTACAGGAGGTCGGGCGAGGCTGGCTTCGGCCGTCTTTATGAAAGGAAGAATTCCTTGGTCAGAGCGGCCCAATCTTCGTTGGGCATGTGCGCTGTGAGGTCGTCGACCGCCACGCCGCCATCCTGCGCCAGCGCGCCCATCGCCATCGGCATTCTGCTATTCAGCTTGAGTGCGGATGATTCGGTCCACAGCCGCGCCAGCGTGCCGCCCATCAAGTTGCGGAAGTTGATCTTCGAATCCGGGGCCTGCACGGTCACGAGCCAGCCTTCTCCATAAGGATCTTTCCGCGCCAGTTCCGGATCGTTCATGACGGCTTCGTTGATGGCGGTCACCGTGCCCTCGATCGGCGAAACCATGTCCACCGACTTGCCATCGCGGAAGATGGTCCAAATCTTCTGTCCCTGGCGAACCCAGCGTCCGCGCTGCGGCAGTGCGATGCTGTCAATCTTTCCGACCAGCTTCGATGCGAAATCGTCGATGCCCACCCGCACCAGTTCGTGGCTCTCGCTCAGCGCCCAAGTGTGGCCGCCGTGATAGCGGAGGTTTTCTGGGACCTGAAAGCCAGCAACCACTGCCGGAACCATCCGCGCCGCCGCTTCACGATTCGCAGTCTGCAGAACGGGCTGCTTCGCCAGTTGCTTTTGTCCACGCACGTAATCAATGAGTAAGAAGATTGCGAATGTCAGAAGTACCATGATGACTGTCATAACCCACCTCGCCCGGAGTTCCCTTTTGCTTCTGGGTCACTCACGTTTTTACTAAGGCAATCGCCAGGCCAAACGGAATGAAGAGACGGGACAAGCGCGCATAGCGACTGCATCTTCAGCGCTCTGAACGAGATAGCAAGATACCGACTAGTTCCGCGCAGAAGTCTGCAAGAAAACGCAGCAACGATTTGCGATGAAGATCGCAACAGGAAAAAGGCATCAGTCTATGCGAGTGGGACCAGCGGCGACCTCGAACCAGTGTGCAATGAGCGACTTGGGCAGATTCAAGCTGCTGATGCGATCCGCATCACCGTGCTGCTGCAAATAACAACGGAAAACGGGCCGCTGTAGCCCTCCCAAACGCTATTGACCAGCGTCACGTGCAGAGGTGATGCAGGTCACGGCTGAGAAATCCTTAATTGTTGAGAATCTTAGCTGTCTGAAGCTGCTGAATTTCGCGACAGCCTCCGATCTGATGAGGTAAGCAGCTCATAAGCGGTCCGATTCCCGTCCACGGTTGCGCCGGTAATCGCTCCTTTTTCCCTCATTCAGCTCAGGCGTCGGTCGAGAGGATTTCCGGGCGGCTCTGGTCAGCTCGAACAGCCACGCCCGGAGAAATACTTCATGAGCAAAGCACTCTTATATGATTCCACGGTTTGCATCGGCTGCAAACAATGCGAACAGGCCTGCGCCGGCCAGAACAAACTTCCTTATAACGACGCCATCGCGGCCGAAGAAATTCAGTCGGACCATAAGATGACCGTCGTGCTCACGCGCGGCGACAAGTTCATGCGCCGCCTGTGCATGAATTGCAACGACCCTTCCTGCGCATCCGTCTGCCCGGTGGGCGCGCTGCAGAAGACTGCCCTCGGTCCGGTCACCTACGACGCCTCGAAATGCATGGGCTGCCGTTACTGCATGGTCGCGTGCCCCTTCAGTGTTCCTAAGTATGAATGGGGCAAGCTCGTTCCCAAGGTGCAGAAGTGCACCATGTGTCCCGATCGCGTGGCCCAGGGAAAGCCGACCGCATGCGCGGAGATCTGTCCGACGGGCGCCACCAAATTTGGCGAGCGCGACGAACTGATCGCCGAAGCGCAGAAACGGATCCGCGACAATCCAACCAACTACGTGGATCACATCTACGGGCTTGAGGAAGTTGGGGGCACATCGGTGCTGCTGCTCTCCGCCGTGCCCTTCGAGACTTTTGGCTATCGCAGCAACCTCTCGAAAGATCCGATGCCAATGCTCACCTACCGGGTCCTGTCGCACATTCCGGACTTCGTTCCTCTGGGTGGGATGGTGCTGGGCGGCATCTGGTGGATCACGCATCGCCGCGAGGAAGTGGCCCTCGCCGAGGGGCGCGACTCAGTTCAAGCGACCGATACGAAGACTGCCAACAAGAATGGGAGGAAGCGATAATGGCCCGCACCACGACGTTCAAGCTCACCTTCTGGAAAGTGGTTTTTCTGTTCTTGATGGCCGCCGGCCTCTACGCCACCTTCGTCCGCTTCACCCAAGGTCTCGGCGCCTCGACAAATTTGAGCGATCAATTTCCCTGGGGCATCTGGATCAGCTTTGACGTGCTCTGCGGCGTCATGCTGGCCGCAGGCGGCTTCACTCTGACCGCCGCCGTCCACATTCTGAACATCAAGCGCCTGCACTCCATCATCCGGCCGACGATTCTCACCGCATTCCTCGGCTACATCCTGGTGTGTGCGGCCCTGATGTTCGACCTGGGCAAGCCCTACAACATATGGCATCCGCTGATCATGCGGAATCCGCACTCGGTGATGTTCGAAGTGGCGTATTGCGTGATGCTCTACACCACAGTACTCGCGCTCGAGTTTTCTCCCATCGTGCTGGAGCGCTTTAACATGCAGAAGCCGTTGAAGGTTGTGCGCGCCATCCTGATTCCGCTGGTGATCTGCGGCGTGATTCTCTCGACCCTGCATCAATCGTCGCTGGGCACGCTGTATCTCATCGTCCCTGAGAAACTCTATCCGTTGTGGTATACGCCGCTGCTCCCGGTTTTCTTCTTCCTCTCCGCGATTGCGGTCGGGCTGGCGATGACGATTTTCGAATCGTCGTTGAGTTCGAAGCATTTCGGATTGCAGCTGGAACTGCCCGTATTGCAGGAACTCGGCCGGGTTCTGGTGGTGGTGCTCGGAGTCTACGCGATCCTGCGCTTCGAAGACTTGGCGAATCGCGGTGCGCTGAAGTTGGCGCTGCATCCGGGATACGAGATGTATCTTTTCTGGCTTGAGATTTCACTGGCCATCATCCTTCCCCTGGCATTGCTCGTACAGCCCAGAGTGCGATCCAGCGCCAATGGGCTTTACCTTGCCGCGGTGCTCGTCGTTCTCGGCTTCATCACCAATCGCATGAATGTGAGCATCACGGGATTCGAAGGATCTACGGGCGTCCGCTACTTCCCCAAGTGGACTGAATTGGCCGTCACTGGTTCGATCATCGCCGCCGGGTTCGCCCTGTTTGGCATGGCAGTGAAGTACTTGCCAATCTTTCCAAAAGAAGAACTCAGTCTCGAGCCTGTCACGGAGAGGGAATCCGCGCTGCCCGACGTTTCTGCGGTCATGGAGCATGCAGGAGACTGAACCCACTCGCGGTCGCTGGTTGCGCCTGAGTCTCACTCTCAGCGCCAAGCTGAACATACTGTTGCTTGGCGCGATGGTTGTGATCTTCGCGTTGCTGGGCTATCTCAATGTCCGTCTGCACCGCCAGCATCTGGAGCAGAACACCCTGCTCAGCGCGGAGCGTGTGGGCGACGTCATCAAGCACAGCACGACCGATTACATGCTGCGCAACGATCGGGACGGTCTGCACCACTCGATCAAGACCATGGCGGCCGAGCCCGGTATGGAGAAGATCCGCATCTTCGACCAGGAAGGCAGAATCACCTACACCACCGATTCGGCCGAACAGAATCACGTCGTCGATAAGACCGCCGAAGCCTGTTATGCGTGCCACGCCCAGTCTCAACCCCTGGCACGACTGAATCGTCCCGACCGCTTCCGCATTTACCGGAACGCTTCGGGAACCCGGGTCTTGGGCATCATCACTCCGATCGAAAATCAGCCTGCATGCTCCAACGCCGCATGCCATGCGCATCCGGCAGAGCAGAAGATCCTGGGAGTGCTCGACACCAATCTCTCGCTAGCGAAGGCCGACGTGCAGGTCGCGGAAAGCAGCCGCCGAATGATTGCCTACACCGGCTGCGCCCTGTTGTTGATCGCGCTTCTGAGCTGGTTCTTTGTGTGGCAGGTCGTTGGCCGCCCGGTAAAGGCGCTCGAACGCGGCACCGAACGCCTGGCTGCGGGCGATCTGGGGTACCAGATTGCTGAGCAGTCCAACGACGAACTCGGCGAACTCGCCAGCTCGTTCAATGGCATGAGCCGCCAGCTGCAAGCAGAGCACAACGAGAACATCGCGTGGACCCATTCCCTCGAAGAGCGCGTGGAGCAAAAGACGCGGGAACTCAAACGCGCCCACGAGCACGCGCTGCATACCGAAAAGATGGCTTCCATCGGGAAGATGGCGGCGGTGCTGGCGCATGAGATCAACAATCCACTGTCGGGTATCCTCACGTACGCCAAGCTGCTGCGAAAATGGATTGACCGCGAGGATGGCGGTCGAGCGCACCGCCAGGAGATCTGCGACTCTCTCGACCTCATCGCCTCCGAGAGCCGGCGCTGCGGCGACCTGGTGAAGAATCTGCTGACGTTCTCGCGCACCACGCCCATGAACCTGCAGCCTGCCAATCTCAACCAGGTTGTCGATCGTTCTCTGCGACTCGTGCAACACCAGCTCGATCTCGCCGGAATTCAGGTGCAGCCACAACTCGATCCCGATCTGCCGCCGGTGTTGTGCGACGCCGCACAGATCGAGCAGGTGATTCTCGCGCTGGTCATGAATGCTCTGGATGCCCTGCCACAGGGCGGCAATCTATGGATTGTAACGAGTTTCAGCCATGAACCCAACCACGTACAAATCGTGGTGCGGGATGACGGATCCGGCATTCCCTCTGAAATCCTGCCGCGCATCTTCGAGCCCTTTCTCACGACCAAAGAGACGGGACGCGGAGTCGGACTGGGCCTGGCCATCAGCCGCAGCATTCTTGAGCGTCACAACGGAAATATCGAAGTGCAATCGGAAGCCGGCCGCGGCACAACTTTTACCGTAACTCTGCCGTGGGATGTGGACCGCGAAAAGGTCGCGCCATCCCCGGCCAACGAAATTGCCGCTACCGCTAGCGGGAGGTGAACCAGGTGGAGTCACAAGGGAAGCTACTGATCGTCGACGACGAATTGAGCGTTCGCGATTCGCTGGGAAAATGGTTCCGCGAGGAAGGCTATGAGATCGGCACCGCCGAAAGCGCCAGCGACGCGCTCACCCGCATGGCCGAGAATAAATGGGAGCTTGCTCTGCTCGACATCAAGATGCGTGGCACCGACGGCATCGAACTGCAGCGCCGCCTCCACGAGATGGATCCCGACCTCATCGTCATCATGATGACTGGATACGCGTCTGTGGAAACCGCAGTCACAGCCTTGAAGAACGGCGCCTATGACTATGTCAGCAAGCCGCTCGATCCCGACGAGATTGCGCATCTGGTAAAAAAAGCTCTGGCCCACCGTCGCGCCGAAAAAGAAAACGTCCGCTTGCGCGAGACAGTTGCGGAAATCACACGCCCCGGCGATCTCGTGGGGCAGAGTCCGGCGATGCGTAGAGTATTTGATGCCATCGAGACTGTCGGCCCAACCGATGCGAATGTCTTAATTACGGGCGAAAGTGGAACGGGAAAAGAGCTGGTTGTGCGCGCCATTCATGCGGCCAGCATGCGCCGCTTCCATCCGTTAGTCGTGATTCACTGTGGCGCGCTGACCGAGACCCTGCTCGAAAGCGAACTCTTCGGCCATGAAAAAGGCGCGTTCACTGGTGCGCAGTACCGTAAGAAAGGGAAATTTGAAATCGCCGAAGGTGGCACCGTATTTCTCGACGAAATCGGCGACATCAGCCTGAAGACGCAGACCGACTTGCTGCGCGTGCTGCAGGAGCGCGAGATCACTCGCGTAGGCGGCAATCAGGTCATTAAGGTTGACTTCCGTTGCGTGGCCGCCACCAACAAGAACCTCGAAACCATGATTGAAGAGGGCACTTTCCGTCCGGACCTGTTTTACAGGCTCAACGTATTCCGCATCGAACTGCCCCCGCTGCGCGAGCGTCGGGAAGACATTCCTCCGCTCGTCGAACATTTCGTGCGCAAGTTCGCTCTCGCCATGAACAAGCACGTCACTCGAATCGCTCCCGCGGCTATGGACCAGTTGCAACAGCAACCCTGGATGGGCAACGTCCGCGAACTGGAGAATGCAGTCGAGCGTGCCATGGTTGTGGCGCAGGAGCCTGAGTTGCGCGAGCAGGATTTTATTTTCAAGACACAGGCCGCCGCGCCCGCTACAGCCGGCAAGAGCCTCGACGAGATCGAGCGTGCCCACATTCTCCGCGTGCTTGAAGATTGCGGCGGCAACCAGAGCCGCGCCGCGGAGATCCTCGACATCGACCGGGTTACGCTTCATCACAAGCTCAAGCGCTATGGCTGGACGCGCTCTCCGGTGGAAACTCGCAACTGACACTCGATGAAGCTGGCCTGAATGAACCTGGTGCATCTGCTTCCGGTCGGTAAAGTGGATCTCTCACTGCTGCACGATTTGCGCGCCGCAATTCCCCGGAGTCTGCAGGTGGCCTGCGAGATTCTCCCCTACGAGCTCGATCCCACTCCCTCGTATCACCCCGAGCGACAGCAATATCATTCTTCCGAAATCCTGCAGCGCATGCAGACGCTCGTCCGCCCGCAGGACTGGCGGTTTCTGGCGGTTGCCGACCTCGATCTTTACATCCCCATCCTGAAGTACGTTTTTGGAGAAGCCCAGATGGGCGGCCCTTGCGCCGTGGTTTCCGTGCACCGGCTGCGGCAGGAGTTCTATGGTCTTGCCCCTGATCTTCCGCTGCTGAGCCAGCGTCTCCTTACGGAATCCGTCCATGAGTTGGGTCATACTCTCGATCTGCGCCACTGCCAGGACTACAGCTGCGTCATGGCCTCGTCGCACTCGGTAGAGTGGATCGACCTGCGGGAAACCAGGTTATGCGATTCCTGCCGTTACCAGCTGGAATCGCACCCGTCAATAGCTGAGAAGCGCGCCTAGCACCGGCCGTGTGGCGCGGGCACTCTTGCCCGCGGTTCCGCTATGATCTCTTCGCCGTAATCTTTTTGATTGAGGTGACTATGCAGGGCCAGACAGCTCTGGTAACCGGAGCCAGCCGGGGAATCGGAAAAGAAATTGCCCTTGAGCTGGCGCGGAATGGATACCGCGTCGCGGTCAATTACTACAACGATCCGGCGCCTCTGGTCGAGACGACCATCGCTGAGATTCGCGCCCTTCAAGCTCCAGTGCAAGACGGTGTGCTGCCCATTCAGGCCGACATCCGGTCGAGCACGCAGGTAACGGCGATGTTCGAGCGCGTCATCAGCACGTTCGGGCGGCTGGATCTGCTGGTGAACAACGCCGGAGTGCAGACCTGGAAGCCACTCCTTGATGTAACTGAAGAAGAATGGGACAAGGTCGTCGACACCAACTTGAAAGGTTGCTTCCTGTGCACGCAGCAAGCCGCCCGATACATGAAAGACCACGGCGGCGGCTCGATCGTGAATCTAGGCTCTGGATGCAACAAGCTGGCGTTCCCCTCTTTGGTGGCTTACACCGCGAGCAAGGGCGGAATTGAGATGTTCACCAAAGAAGCCGCCGTCGAACTGGGCCAGTACAACATACGCGTGAACTGCCTGGCACCAGGATCGATTGAGTCCGAGCGCACCCGAGCGGAAGACCCGGACTACGCCGGAACGTGGTCCAAGCTGACGCCTTTGGGACGGGTGGGAACGGCCGCCGACATCGCTCCAACTGTGGTTTTTCTTGCCAGCAAGGGTGCGTCGTTCATCAGCGGACAGACCATCTGGATCGACGGAGCGCTGTTCACGAAGGCGCAATGGCCATACAAGAAGTGATGGGCATCGCGACGCGGTCACGGCACGAACCCGGTCCTCGTAGTACACTTTCCGGCATGATGCCAAAACATTTCACGACCGTATTCGTTACCGTCCTTTTAAGCCTGACGATCGGCGGCCTCGCCCTCGCGCAGGCCAGCAAGCGGCATGAGCAGGCAGTACAGCAAAAACCTTTTGGCACGCAGGATGGGAGGCCCGTCACCTTGTACACGCTCACCAATGCAAACGGTGTCGAAGTCGACACCATGAATTATGGCGGCATCATCCTTTCTATCCGTGTACCCGACCGCAAAGGCCAGTTCGCCGATGTCGTTCTCGGCCACGAGACTCTCGAGGGCTATGTTCCGAATCCGCCATACATTGGCGCCATTGTCGGACGCTATGCCAATCGCATCGCCAACGGCACGTTCACGCTCGATGGCAAGACCTACACTCTGCCCAAGAACGACGGCCCCAATACTCTGCACGGCGGCACCGACAAGACATTCAACAAAGTTGTTTGGGATGGCGAAGCCCTGAAGGGCAAGGCTGGCGTCACCTACACCTATCTCAGCAAAGACGGTGACGACGGCTTCCCTGGCAATCTGAAGCTTCGAGTGACCTACACGCTGACCAACAGCAACGAACTGGTCATCGACTACGAAGCCACGACGGACAAGGCCACGCCCATCAATCTGAGCCAGCACAGTTATTTCAACCTGGCTGGAGAAGGTACCAGCGACATTCTGAATCACGAACTCATGCTCAACGCCGACCGCTTTACGCCGGTCGATAAGAATCTGATCCCGACAGGCGAACTGCGCCCTGTCAAAGGAACGCCGATGGATTTCACCGCGTCTACGAAGGTGGGCGCCCGCATCGACGACAACTATGACCAGCTCGTCCTTGGCCACGGCTACGACCACAACTGGGTCATCAACCGCAAAGGCGACGGCCTGACTCTGGCTGCGCGCATGTACGAACCGACCAGCGGACGCGTGCTTGAAGTTTCGACGACGCAGCCTGGGGTCCAGTTCTACACGGGAAATTTTCTTGATGGCACCGTTACCGGAAAGCAAGGCCACGTCTACAAACGCCGATACGGCTTCTGCCTGGAGACGCAGCACTTCCCGGACTCGCCCAATCATCCCGACTTCCCGAGCACAGTCCTGAAGCCGGGCGAGACCTTCAAATCGAAGACGGTGTTTAAATTTTCGACGAAATAGTGTCGGAGTTGCTTATTTCGCTGGCGTTGCCTGCGCTACCACGGCCGCCAGCGGAATCTCCAGCGTCCCAGCCTTGCTCGATGCCTGATCGTAGACGCCAGAACGCAGGTAGACAGCCGCCGAGGGTACGTCGATCTCCAGGCTGAAGGAAACGCCTCTCGCCTGCGCCACGGCGTAGCGATCTGGCGGCAGCGTCAGTTCGAGCATCCGCACCATCCAGTTCAGCGGCTTGCCGTCGGGGTCGTAACCGAGCAGCGTCACTTCGAGATTGCCGTGGCGCACTCCATCGGGAGCGGGATCGAGCGTGAGGTGATCGGCCGCGACGTTGAAGCTCACGCTGTAACGCGTCGCCGGCCCTTTCATGTTCTCATTGTCGCCCGCGCGCTGTGCCCCCGCCGCTGGCTGCGGGCTCGCGGGCATCACGCGCATCGTATAGACAACCGCGGTCGAGTCCGGCGTGCCATGGTCCATCAAAGGCCGCAACGGATCGCCCGTAGGCTTCGACTGAGCCGACTGCACAAATGTCTCGTTCGTAGCGTAGTAGCCCCGGCGATAAGAGAGCTGGTAGCTGCCTCCACTCACCTTCACTTCGATGTGGCGCAACCGACCATCCATGTTTTTGTTCGTCGGTGAATAAGTGATCGTATAGTAGTGCGTTCCGTGGTTGAGTACATGGGCCAAGGCGTCGTTCAGTCCGTTCGTGTTGTAGAGCGCTTCACCGCCGGTATCCTTTGCCAACTCATCCATCGCAGCGAAGCCGGCATTGCGTTCCGTGCTTCCCGCTTGCAGATCGTTTACCTGGTACTGCGTCATCTGCTGCTCGGCTTTCACGCCAGCAATCTTGGGCGGCTGCGGGCCGCTGAAATCGTATTGGCGGTCTACGGCAATGCCTTGCGCACCGATAGGATAGATTGCGACTTGCGCTGCAGTCAGCAGATTCGCCGTCCTCTCCACATCTGCCTGGTATTGCCGCATCACTTCCGCTCCTCCTAGACTGAAGTCGCCGAAGATACTGAGTGGGAAAGATCCCGAGAACCAGATCACATTCTTGCGTCCTGGGATTCCCTGCAGATAGCGGGCAAGCTGCTGCATCGCTTCCAGGGTAATCTGGACGCGCGCGTCCGTCTGAGACGAGGCGGTCTCTTGCTGAAACTGTTTGAGAGCATCGGCCGACGCCTGAATCTGCGCCGATCCCGTCGATGCCGCCATTTCTTGCATTTGAGCGACCATTCGCGCGTTGGCATCCACTTCTGTGCTCGTCTGCAGCAGCGGCGACAATTGCGGATTGCCCGCCGACTTCTGTCCGTTCACCGCCGCCATCAGCACCGCGGGATCGCCCGTGAATCCTTGAACGAAGCGCAGTCGCGCCCCCAGGGTGAAGATCGCGAGCCGGGTACCAGGATGGATTCCCTTGATGTACTTGATCATTTGCGCGTGCACGTAGCTTTGATCCGACATCTGGGTGTTGAGCGCGTCTAGCAGCAGAATGTTCGCCGCGTCACCGGCTTTGGTCAGTGGAAGGTTGGAGAATGTATTCGGCGGCAGTTTGGCTTGGAGCGCCGACATGTCGGGCAGCCCCGCATGTTCATCGAAAGACGTTAAGGTCTGAGGTTTGCCATCCTCGAAAATCAGAAACTGTTCCTGAGGCAGCCCGCTGACGGGCTCGTCCTTACTGTTGGTAACAACTACGTCCACCAGAACCCTACGCACATTGGCACGGAAGGTCGGCTGTTCACTAGAGGAATCAGGATTGGAAGTTTGAGAATGGGCAGGAAAAACCGAGAGTAGAACGACACCGAGCAGGCAACCGCGGATCGCGAACATTGCGAGCCTCCTCTTAACAGGGAAGGGTACCACGAATGCGGGACCTGCTATGTCGAGATGCTGTATAGACTTGTATAGAAGTGTGCAAACGTGCCGTAACAGGACCAATCGTGAGCGTGCATCACTCCCCGCGCAACTCCTCGACCAGCGCCTTCTCCACTCGCTTGCAATGTTCCGCCTTGAGCTTTTTCCCGCCCGACGTCAGATAAAAAGTATCAATCGCCATCTGCCCCTCGGTATCGATCAACGCGATCTCAATATTGCACTCCTGATCTGACAGGCATGACGCGATACGGTGCAACAACCGCGGGCGGTCTTGCGTAATCACCTGCGCCAGGGTGCTCGTCGACGACGACGAATCGTCAAAATCAATCTTGGTTTCAATTTTTACCTTCGCGATTGCGCCCTTTTCCGCGCGCTGGCGGTCGCGGAGCATCTTCTCCAGATCAGCCTCGCCCAGAAGCACATTGGTGACGCTGCGCTTGAACCGTTCCCACTCCGAAAGATTCAACTCTAGAGTTCGAAACCGGTCCGTAAAATAGAGCGTGTCCACTACCGTCCCCGCCTCATTCGAGAAGGCGTTCGCCTTCACAATGTTCATTCCCCACGCCGCCAGCACGCCAGCCAGCTTGGCGAACAGAAACGGGCGATCTCGCGTCACCAGCGTCAACTCATACCAGTGCCGTCCGCGTTTCAAATCAACCTGCACCGGATCTTCACCGAGCTCGTCGGCCATTCCCATGTGCCGCATCACTTCTTCGGCGGTATGCACCAGCAAATACCGCTGCGGGAAGCCCTCGAGAAACTCTTTGAACTTGCTGCTGGTCACTGGCGCCAGCGACCGTAACCGCGCCAACTTTTCATCGTTCACATCGGCGTGCACTCGCTGGTCGGCGCTGCGGTTCAGATAGTTCTCGGCGCCCATGTAGAGCTGCCAGACGTTCTCCGCTTTCCACGGCGTGAGCGCCTCCGGATTCACGGCCTTGATGTCGGCGTATGTCATCAATGCGAGCATCTTCAGCCGTTCGGGTGTTCCCATCTTCTCGGCGAACGCCGCCACTGTCTCCGGATTGAAAATGTCACGCCGCAGGGCTGCTGACAATTCCAAGTGGCTGGCGATCAAAAACAGCACTTCCTCGCGTTCTTTGGGATCCATGTCCAGCCGGTCCATCGCGCGGTTCGCAATATCCAGGCTGGCCTCCACATGATTTCCGCCGGGCACGCCCTTACCCGTGTCGTGCAGCAATAGCGCCAGGTACAGCAACTCCGGATCTTCCAGTTCGCCGAGCAGTTCCGCGTAGCGCTTGTCCCACTCCGACTGCGACTGCTTCAGGCGGTGCAGGCTTTCGATCGCCAGAAACGAATGCTCGTCCACCGTAAACCGATGATAGAAATCGCGCACCACGAGCGAGTCGATCAACTTGAGTTCCGGCAGCAGCAGCGTCAACAGGCGTAACGAATGCATAGCGCGCAGCGCATCCGCGGCATGCGGCTGCAGCAGAGTCTCCTGCAGGTACAGCCACAGTTCCGCTCCCCGGGGCGGCATCGAGGCCAGCGCCGGAAGTGCCTGCTCGATGCGGTACTCGGTGGTCGCGCTCAACTTCAGCCCGTGGTGCGCCATGAAATGGAACAGCCGCAGCAGCACTTCCGGATCCTGCAACGCCGATGGCTGCTGCAGAAAGATGAGGCCATCCACGACGGAAAAATCCGGAGTGGTGAGCCGCGACCGCCAGCTCTGCACCTGCCGGTAGAGCGCGGACCAAGCCTCCGGAATTTCTTCCAGCAGTTGCGTGACAGTCCGCTGCACGGCTCTGGCGTGCCCGAAATAGATCCGCATCCAGTCGGCGGCCGAGAGTTCACCGGAGTCCGCGCCTCCAGTCGGCGAACCGACAATGGTCGCTCCAACCTTGCGCGCCGCCGCTTCGTCCTGCGCCTCCCAACTCAGCGTGTTGTCATCGCGTCCGTGGCGAAAGTGCAGAAAACAGCGTGCCGACATCAGGAAGTCCAGCGCCGCATCGAGTTGCTTGCGTACCGGAGCCCGCAGTGAACTGGCGTCGGGCCAGTCGTGGAGCTTGTCCATCGCCGAAATCAGGGCAAGCCAGCTGGCCACATTGCAGTCGCGTAACCCGCCCGGCGCCTCCTTCAGATTCGGCTCCAGGTGATAAAGTGTCATCCCGTACTTCGCATGCCGCTCACGCGTGACCTCCGCCAGTCCCTGCAGCAGCGCCTTGGACTCGCGCATCACCAGCTTGGGAATTACCTTGTCATGAAGCCGCCGGAATAAATCGTGATCCCCCGCGAGGTAGCGGCAGTCGAGAAGAGAAATTGTGAACTCAGTATTGTTCGGGTCGTAGCGGTCGCACTCGCCCAGGGTCCGCGAAGCTGGACTCAGCTTCAGCCGTAAGTCCCACAATTCCTGCGAAAAACGGCGGACGGGATCTTTGAAGGCCTTCTCTGCCTCACGATCCCCAAAAAGAAAAAGCAGATCGATGTCGGAATAGGGGAACATCCATCCTCGCCCGAATCCTCCGGTGGCGATGAGGGTAAAGTTGGCGGGCTTGGCCGGATCCGGAGAAACGATGTCGCGCCACAGCCTCGCCAGGATGTCTTCCACCAGCCGTGTGCGTTGCGCCACGGCCGTGCGCCCGTCCCCAGAGATTTCGAATTCCCGCTGAATGCGCGCCGATTCGTCGCTGAGGGAACTGCGCAATTCGCTGATCAATGAGGACGCTGCCATCATGAAAGTAATTCACCCCGTGCCGCTTGCCATTGGGGGAGGCCACTTCGACCGCTGCCTGTCAGATGCTTTCCGGTTGCGTCCCGGTCGTATTTGTTCTAACGTCTTTGCGCCAACACGCCCGCAGCGAGGGCTACAGAGCGCCTTCGCCGCGCTCGTCATTGCGGATGCGAATCGCCTCATCCACGCGCGAGAGAAAAATCTTCCCGTCGCCGATCTTGCCCGTGCGCGCGGCTCCCAAAATGGCCTGCACCGCTTTCTCGACCATGGCGTCGGCCAGAACCATCTCGAGCTTCGTCTTGGGGATCAGATCCACGCTGTACTCACGTCCGCGGTAGACCTCGGTATGCCCCTTCTGCCGTCCGTGACCGCGCACCTCAAGCACCGTCATGCCTTCGACGCCGATTTCATGCAGCGCAGTTTTGACCGCTTCCAGCTTAGAGTTTTGAATGACCGCCTCGATCTTCGTCATAATGTCATTAGGTCCTGTTCTGCGTTCTTGAACATTGTCGCCGCGCCAGAATGCTCCAGCATCTCTGCCTGGCTTCTACGCCGACGCTTCCCAATAATATCCCTCTTCGCCGTTTCGGGAGGCCGATCCTTGCCCGTCCTGCTCCCCAAAACCCGCGATTCTTCCTGTTCCAGGACCGCCTCAATGTACCGTCCACGACACTTTCACGGAAATCGAAACTATTTATCGTGCCTATCAGGTTTTGTTATTGATTGGGCTCAGAACTTGAATTGCAAGTCCAGTTGCATGCGCCGGGGAGGCAGGGCCGCGACCGGCTGGCCAAACAGGGGCGAGGATTGCGTTCCGATATAGGTGACGTAATTCGGGTGATTCAGAACGTTAAAGGAATTCAGCGAAACCGAGAAGACCTTGGCTTCATTCTTCGCCTTCGAGAGCGGGAAATCGTGGGACAGGTTCAGGTCCAGAGTGATCTGGCCCGGACCAGGCATCGTGTTGCGCGCAATACCCGCGGGACGATCGTTGAGAATTCCGTCGTGATTATCGTCGCCGCCAGTGGTGATATCGACTGGCTTGCCCGCGTAGAGGGAAAGCGCGACGCCCAGCGTAAAAAATCTCGTGGGCTGCGTCGACGCTAGCAGATCGAACTTCTGGAGGCGGTCGTTGTCGGCGCGTCCCCAATCCGCCGCGGCGTTATAGCTGTTCGCGGGAAAATACGTGATGCCGCTGGTGTTGTTGTCAGTGCGGCCCACTGTGTACTGAATTTGTCCGGAGAAATATTTGCTGGGCCTTCCACGGAAGGTAAGCTCCAGCGCGTTCCCCTTCAGGTATCCCAGAGATTGCATTTCCCGCACCTGCCCGAGAGCAGGGTTGGGAGAGACATAGGCTCCCCCGACCAGCACGGGAGCATTCGCGTCAATCGACCGGAATGAGCCGATACCACGGGTGCCGATATAGACCGCGCTGAACGTGCTCTTGGCGGTGACCTGGCGCTCCACTCCTGCGCTGTACTGCAGAACATACGGAATATGCGCGCGGGGATCCAGCACCACCACGCTGACGGGAATTTGCGACAGAACCATGGGGTTGATGGGATATGAAACCAACGGCTGATCAACGATGAAGCGCAGCAGGTTGGCGCCGTTGAAGTGCAGTAGGTCGCCGATCGGGCTCGGACCCGTGCGATCGTAAAAAATGCCGCCGCCCCCACGGATCACGGTTTTGCTCTTTGCGCTCGGAGCCCAGGCAAAGCTGGCGCGCGGGGCAAAGTTGTCGGGATCGTCGTAAAAATAGTTCTGCCAGTAGTAGCGCAGTCCGAGGTATAGAGAAAAATTCGAGCTGATGCGGATGTTGTCTTCCACGAACGCGCAGATAACTTTTTCCAGAAAAGCGACGTGCCCCTGGCCCGTCTGCACCAGGTAGGTGGCCGGTGTCGCCGCTGTGTAGTCCTCGGAACTCGCGAAGGCGTAGGTGCCGGCGCGATTCGTAAAGTCGTCGAGTCCGCGTCGGCTGATGTCCGGGATATCGACTCCAAAGCTGAGCTGATGCTTCCCGTTGGCGTAGGTTGCGAAGTCGGTGCCGTCGAAATGGTATTCCGTTCGCTGGGTATCAGCCTGCGCGCCGCCCGCGGTAAACAGTCCCGAGACCGCGATCTGTGCCTCAGGTTGAATACTGGAAACCTGCGAGTCGAAGTGTCCCACCAAGAATCGCAACTGGTTGACCCAGTGTGGCGAAAACTGGTGCAGATGGCTGATGTTGAGCTCGTGTTCCAGAAAGGTCGTGTCGGTGCCTGTGCTGGGAAGCATCGTGCCGCCGACGTTCGAATTCTGGCTCGAGCGATGCTCGTACGAGTATCCAATCCAGAACTGATCTCCATTGGCAAGATCGTGAAACACGCGGCCGGAGCCGAAGAAATGGCGCGAGGGATCGGGAACGGTCTGGGCGATGGGACCGAAGCCCAGCGACTCCGCCGCCGCAATGGCGTTCGCATCGATGATGCCTTGCAGATCCAGCATGTCGTAGTCGAGTGACACCAGAAAACTGGTGCGCTTGCTATGGCCGATTGGCCCGGTCACCGAGCCCTCGTAATATTGCCGGCTCTCGGGAGGCTTCACGACGGCGAAGGCGTTGCTCGCGTCGAAGACCGAGTTACGAAACATGAAGTTCAACTCGCCGTGATAGTCGGAAGTCCCGCTCTTCGTAACGATCTCCAGGCGCGCTCGCCCCGGTCGCGAGAAGCGGGCAGAGTAGGGATTGTTGTTGATCTTCACTTCCTGAACGGCGGAGGGCGTAACGCCCGGACCGTTGGCTTCAATCCCATTCACCACCAGGCTCACGCCGTTCGTCCCAATCGCGTTATCGTCGAGGAAGCGGGACATGGTTGTGATGTAGTCCTGGTCGAAGACGGGGACGCGGTCGAGCGCATCGCGATCAATGGCGTTGGCGTTCTGATTCTCGGAGGTTTCGGTGCTCACGAGCGGGACATTGATTCCAGTCGCCACGGTGACGTTTTCGGCGTCGACGGAAATCTGCATCACCACGCGGACCGGTGAGAATCGCTTGTTCGTGACCACGGCCGCGACGCTGGCGTCGCGAAAGCCTTCCGCATGAAACTCCAACGTATAGTTTCCGGGAGCCATGTTGTCGAACCGGAAAGCGCCGACTTCGTCAGTCGCTGTCCGGGCGAGGACCTCCGCCTTCGCGCCCAGCAGGGAAACGTCCGCCTTGACGATTGCTGCTCCCGACGGGTCTAACAGGGTTCCGCTGATGGAATGGGAGGCCGTTCGATCTGCGGCAGACCCGGAATTGGTCGCTTGGTCAGGTCCCTGGGCAAAGACATGGGAGGGTTGCGCCAAGCGGAGTAGCGCCGCCAGCAGCAGGCAGAGAAGGCGGCCTTTCGACACCAAGAGCCTTAACGGTGATTTGGCAGCCCGCATCGATATCGAGGGTACCTTAGGAACCTGAAAGCGCTCTGAAAAACGACCTGGGCTCCAGTTGCCTCAGAACGGGGCAGCTAGCTCCTACGGTGTTTCCCGGATGGCGCATACTTGAAACCCCGGAGAGAATCATGCTTCGGCGCCTCAAGGTTTTTGCCGAGAACGCGTTGGAAGCGCGCCAAGGGGCAGTGGAGGGTCATCATGTCGAGTCAAGTATCCAAGGCGAGTACTACGCTCCCAGGGAAGGTCGAAAAAGTGATTCATCCTCATCCCAGTTCCGGAGAACCGGAAAAGGCTCAGATCGCCGTCGAAGGAGCAGATCACCTCTATCGCGAGATCCGCGTTCCGAACCGCCTTATCGACTCGAATGGAAAGAAAGTGAAGCTCAAAGAGGGAGCCGAGGTCGAAGTCAAAATCGAAGCGGACTCCGTAGTCACCAAGACGGTCCCGCATCACGACGACGGCGTAAATCAGAGGCCGTGATTCCCTCGCTGCCTATTTTGCTGGCGGCTTTTGGTCCTCGGCAGGCTTGGCGAACTTCGCGTCGTCCACGGGGACGTTCTGCTTCACCTCGCTCACCTGAATCGTGAATCGCCCACTTGGCCGCGCCAGCGTCCAGCGGTACGGAATCTTCACTCCGTTCGTGTCGCGGTAGTCCGCGTAATCGATCTGCGTCGGAAGCCATCCCAGCGCGGTCTCTCCGTAGCGCACCAGCCGCACCAGAAGCCCTGATTGCTCGTCAAAATACAGCTGAATCGGAGGCTTTCCCTCACGCTGGCCTACCACGATGTAGGCCACATGGTCGCCGACCTTTTCCGTACCCAGCACCCGCAATTCACTAAACATGGGCTTCAGATGCGTCGCCAGGTGCAGGTCCGCGTCGAGCGATGCCGCATCCAGCTCACTTCCTTGCATCGGGCGCACACCAGGCCGTCCGGGCGCGGCCAGCCATCCCTCGTGCCCATTAAATGCGGTGACGCTGTCCCCCTCTGGCAGGTGCGTGAACGATATGCGCTCGTCCGGATCCTTCGAATAAATGTCGATGGGCAGCGATTTCCCGCCAAAATCGATCGTGCCCTTCATTACTCGGCTCGTGACCCTGTCGATCGCCGCCGCTTCGCCTAACGCCTGCACATATTTGTCTAGCAACTGGTCTGGCGATGGTCCGGTGTTTTCTTTCGCTGCGGCCGGCGCTGGCGCGCCCATGGGTTCTTTGGGCTCCTCGGTCATGACCACCGGAATCGGCTGGGGCTTCGCGTTGCCGCGATGGCACGAGTTGCACGTCACTGCGCGGTGTCCGTCGAAATTGTCCTTGTTGATAGCGAACATCATCTCCATCATCTTGCGCGCCGTCTGCTTGGTCTTCTTGTCGTCCTTCTCAAACGCGCCCTGCACATGGCAGAAGTCGCACTGCACGCCCAGCGAGGCCGCGATGAACTGCATGGTCGGGAAGAGTTCCTCGGCCGGAATTCCCTTGAGCACCTGGATGTTCTTGAATTGCTCCTCGGCCTTCTTTCCCGCCGGATTTGTAACCTGGCCCGGAGCCGGAGCGTGTGCAGTCGTGCTCGACTGCGTTTTCGCCGTCGCAATCATGAGTCCCGATGCCAGAAAGAAAACGATGCCTGCCAGAACGTCCACACGCTTTGCGTTGATCAAATGTCTGCCTCGGTTGGAATCTTAAGAGTTTAACAAACGCTTAGGGCTCATCAGCCAGAGACTCAACCACGGCCCGTACACCGTCGACGACCCGCGCCATTTTTTCGAAGCTACCGCCAGGCTGGTTTCGGAGCCGGCGTCCACTCCGCCCCCATGTCGTCATCGGTGATAAGACGACGCGGCCCCAGCCGTCGGGCGAGTTCATCACCAGACTCAATGCCCAGCATCCGGGGAGGCTGTCGCACGGTATCGGCGAACGCATCGTAGGCAGCAAGCACCAGTTGTCCGCGGGGGGTGCTCGCATCAAAAATCTTCTTCCCATCAATCTCATACTGATTCAGTACAGAAAACCAGTGACTCTTGTCGAGAACAATCGGCGAGTCGCTCACCATAAGGAAGGTGATGACTCGCAAGCCGTAGTTGTACTCGTGAAGCCCCGTGATGAATACATCCGCCGACTCCGTAGCATTGTAGTAATAGACTCCGCCGGGAAGAAGGTGCTGTTTCACGATCTGCAGGAACTCCGTGGAGAGCACCTGCGAACTGTGATCGCGCCAGTGGAACGAAGTATTGGCTACCATGACGTCATATTTGACATCAGGATGTGCCAATAACCACCGGCGGCAGTCGTCGATGTAGATGTGGACTTTCGGATTGTGAAGCAGAGAGCGTACCTCAGGATACTGCGCGACTAATGGAAGATAGCCGGGATTGATTTCCACAATATCCAGACTCTCCACTCCCGGATTATTTGCAACGACTTGGGCCCAGGAGCCGGACGCGAGGCCCAACATGAAAGCCCGCTTCGGGTGAGGATGCAACAAGCTCAGAACGTATGCCCGGATGACAAAGTTTCGATCGTTGCCGGGATCAACATTGAAATGGCCGTCATACACTCCCCCTCCAAAGACCGCATCATCGGCCGTGACGGCGATAACGCCATTTCGGTTTTCGACCACATGCTTCATGTAACCCACTTCAGCAGCCTTGGGACCGAAAATCATTTTCCCATAAAGATTGCGGTAGGTTGGGGCAGCAAGGGCGATGGCCGCGACGGCGACAATTGCGAGCGCCGAAACCGCTTTTGGCGGAGCTTGGAAGTGTCCGCTACGAAACAGGACCACAATCAAGCCCGTGACCGCCGTTGTCAGAGCCAGTTGAGTCGAGATCGCCTGCGTGCCGAAGTGGTCCATCAAAATGAATCCGATCACGAGGCTGCCCAGAGTTGATCCAACGATGTTGGAGAGATAAATCAAGCTCACGCTGCGGCCGGCCGAATTGTTGACCGAAACCGAGGACTGACACAGTAAAGGCAAAACGGACCCAAGCAAGCCAGCGGTCAGGAAAAATGCGGGCGCACTCATCAGCACCGGAATGTTCCGCCAGGAGAGGTCCGCCATCAGCGGCGGCAGGTACACGGAAATGGCTCCTGCCACGAGCATCGCGGCACCAGCTAGGGTAACCGGATTGATGTGCTTCCTTCGAGATAAGGTTTCACTCAGAAAAGATCCGGCAGCGATCCCCGCAAGATAGGTAGAGAGGAGGAGTGCGAATGCAGGAGCTCGGTCAAAGGTAGCCAACGCAAAGATGCGAAACCACGCAATCTCGAACCCAAGGGCAAGAAAGCCGGCAACTCCGGCAATCAACGCCGCGGTTCCAAGTCTCAACACTTTTTCGGAGCTTGTGCCAGCAGCGCCTTCACTCGCCTCAGCCTCTTCCGGCTTAAGTCGCTGGCTCCGTCCATAAAGAAATGCTGTCGCGCCCACAACAGTGTTCAAACACGCCGCCAGCGTCACCGAACCCGACTGCCCGAAGCTCCGCAGCAAGACCTGAGCGCACACGTAACAGGCAACGGCCGAACCGAGCGTGTTGACAAAGTAAAGAGTTGCAACCGAGTAGCCGACACTTCGAGAGCTACGCACCAACTGCTCGACCAGGAGCGGTAATGTTGCTCCCATGAGCATTGTGGGCAGGATGAGCAACAGAAAGCTGAACAGAACGGTATAACCTAGACTGGTTCCTGCCGTGAATCCCGAAGCCCAGTGGAACAGGCGCAACGAAATCAGCCCAAAGCCTGCTATGGCCAACTCACAGATGCCGAAAATCGAAATGCCGCGAGCAGGAAATCTTTCGGACAGGCGCCCGCCGACAAGGCTGCCGATTCCAAGACCAAGCATGAAAGCGCTAACCACCACCGCTACTGATTGAACGTTCACGCCATAGATGGAAAACAGCACGCGTTGCCACACGATCTGATAGATCAGCGCCGGAAACCCGGAACAGAAGAACAGCGCTGCGATCAGGGCGGACTGGGCTCGGCTACCCTTCGTCCGAGTGCCAAAAAGCACAACCAGCAGCAAGAGAAAATCAAAGGCCAACACTGCAGCGACTGGCGCGCCTTCCATGGGACCTCACGGGGATATGTGTAACTGAATTGATGAGTTCAGTTTGTTATAGCTCAGAGGAAGCCATCGAAAACAGTAACAAAGGTTATGCGATGCACTTTGGTTAGAACGGCCCTCACGGCAGGCTTGGTATGTGATTCGGACTTAGATATCTATTTCTGCTGCCCCGAGTCTTCTTTCCCGGGCCGCACAAAGAATTTCCGCTTATCCATCCCCGCAGCAACCGCAACGTCGAAAAAGCCCACCATCATTTCGTCGGAAGTCTGATCGCCCCAGGTCACCGTCTTCGTCGGGTCGGGATTGTGCGGATTGTTCTTCGAATTGTCATACCACGCAATGGCTCGCAACCGTGTCCCGGCTTTCAGCGGCCGCGGCTCGGCCAGACGGTAGCTCAACTGCCAGTGAAAATGATAGTTCACCCGTAGGAGTACTTCCACGCTGCCATCGTCATGGACAATGTCATACTCAAACCTTTTCCCTCGCAGATGCATATGCGGAAACAGGCTCAACAGCGTCGCATCGTTGGGCAACGTCCCTTGCACTTCCACGCGAAAGTCATCCGCGCCCGGAGGAATGATCAGCGCATGATTGTTCAACTGCAACGTGATCACCCTCTGCTTCGGCACCGTCTTCGCGAACACAAGCCCGATGCTGGTCTGATCCTGATCCGCTGTGCCGTTGGTGGTGTAGTGCATCTGAAACACCAGATCCGATCCCGCCGGTACAAACTTCGCCATCCCGTCTGGCCACTCATCCGGGGAACTGCCAGGCGCATAGACCAGCAGAAGGTCGCTGGTCGTCTCATGCGCCTCCCGCCGTTCCAGCGGATCGTTCAACGTCGACGCCGTAAACGGCTCGCCCACCAGCGCGTGCCGCAACCACTGCGAATCCGGCGGGCGAATATATACGACCGCATGATGCACATGTGCGGGGCTGCCCGGCCGGAACTCCGACATCTGCACCCACCGGTCCTCGCTAAAATGCGTGGGCACAATTTCGTAGGTGTACTCGACCTCACCGCGCGCGGGAATCTGCACAGCCTTGGGCATTTTCACCACCAGATCAGGCTGCGGGATATTCCATCCCTCGGCCCACTTCCGCGGCGCGGGGGCATCGTGCGAATCCCCCTCAGGCGCACCAGCCTCAGCCCATGCAACCATCGTCGCAATCTGCTGCGGAGTCAACGAAACATCGTTGGAAAAATGTCCGTAGCGAGGATCGGCAAACCACGGCGGCATCATCTTCATCTCGACCGCATGGGCCATCGCTCCGGCCCACGGCCGCGTCTGCTCGTATGTCACCAGCGGCATGGGCGCGACTTCGCCCACTCGATGGCAACTCTGGCAGTGATCCTGCAGGATCGGCAGCACGTCTTTATAGAACATAGGCGCCGCAGGCACTCCCGGCTTTTGAAGAGCGGCACCACCAAAGCCGATCCCCAGGCCGATGATGCAGAGCATGCCAGCAGTTTTGCTAACCATGCTGTGATTCTACAAGCCTAGGTTTCTCCTCGGTGTCCTCTGTGGTCAAGCCTTCTTGCCGTCCGCGAACACAGCGCCCGCCCTGAAAAAGTGCTACATTCAAGAATTCATGTCAGCCCCTAATTCCCGCTTCGTTCGCGCCTGCAAGTCTCAACCCGTCGATCGCACGCCTGTCTGGTTCATGCGCCAAGCCGGACGATACATGCCCGAGTATCGCGCGGTCCGCAAACAGCACTCGCTTCTGGAGATTTGCAAAAAGCCCGCGCTCGCCGCCGAGGTCACCATCACCGCCGCCGAAATCCTCGGCATCGACGCCGCTATCATCTTTGCTGACCTTCTGCTGCCCCTCGAAGTCATGGGCCTGCCCTTTCATTTTTCAGCGGGAGAAGGCCCGGTCATCGAAAAACCCGTCCGCAGCAAAGAAGACATCGCGAACCTGCGCACCGACCGCGCCTCCGAACTCGGCTATGTGTCCGAAGCCGTCGCTCTGGTCGCAAAGCATTTCGGCGATCGACTGCCCGTCATCGGATTCTGCGGCGCTCCCTTCACGCTCGCCAGCTACATGATCGAAGGCGGAGGTTCGCGCAACTACATCCACGCCAAGAAGATGATGTACAACTCTCCCGCGGACTGGGACGCGCTGATGCGCAAGCTGGTTACCGTGACCGCCGCCTATTCCGCCGATCAGGTGCGCGCTGGAGCCGATGTCATCCAGATTTTCGACAGTTGGGTCGGATGCCTCAGCGTGGAAGACTATCGCCGCTACGTGCTGCCCCACGTCACCGGCATGGTGAAGCAGTTGCAGAAAACCGGAGTGCCCATCATTTATTTCGGTACCGACAGCGCGACGCTGCTTCCCGCGATGAAAGAGACCGGAGCCGACGTCATCGGGCTCGACTGGCGAATCCCGCTCGACGAAGGCTGGGCTCGCCTCGATCACAAATGCGCCGTACAAGGCAATCTCGACCCGGTGCTGCTCTTCGCCGACTGGAAGGAATTGAAGTCGCGCGCGGAAGACATTCTCCGCCGCGCCGCCGGACGCCCCGGCCACATCTTCAATCTCGGCCACGGCATCCTGCCCGAAACGCCGGTCGACAATGTGAAGAATCTGGCCCGCTTCGTGCAAGAATATGCAGCCCCGAAGCGATGAATGGCGCGGCTGCCGCAGTCTTAGGTGGCGCAGCTCTTGCGTGGCACAGTTTTTGTGGCGCAATCTTTGCGTGGCGCAATCTTTGCGGGCACAGTTTTGGGTCGCACAGCTTTTGGGTGGCGCAGCGCTTCCAGCGCTGCGATTAGGATCTGTTTTTAATCGCGGCTTTAGCCGCTGAGGTACATAGCGCTCAGCCCCATGACTCGCATCGCCATCATCGGCGGAGGCATCTCCGGCCTCGCTGCCGCCTTTGCGCTCGAAGAACACCGCCGCGCCGGCGACGATGTCGACTACGTTCTCTACGAAGCGTCCGCGCGGCTCGGCGGCGTCCTCCGCACCGAATCCATCGACGGATGTGTCGTCGAAGCCGGCCCCGACTCTTTCATTACCGAAAAACCGTGGGCTGCCGACCTGTGCCGCGCGCTCGGTCTGGGCGATCAGCTCATCGGTTCCAACGATGCCGACCGCAAGACCTACATCCTGACCAAAGGCCGCCTCGTCGTCATGCCCGACGGCTTGATGTTCATGGTTCCCACAAAGATTCTGCCTACTGGCCTCTCGCCGCTCTTTTCGTGGAAGACAAAGTTGCGCATGACGCAAGAGCTGTTCCATCCGCCTCGCGCGGTCGACCACGACGAGTCCGTCGCGGCGTTCGTGGAGCGCCATTACGGCGCCGAGATGGTTGACCGCCTCGCCGATCCGTTGCTGTCCGGCGTCTACGGCGGAGAAGCCGCCAGCCTCAGTGTCCGCGCCGTTCTTCCGCGTTTTGCGGAAATGGAACGCACACATGGCAGTCTCGGCCGCGCCATGCTCGCCGCGCGCAAAACAATCAAGAAGGTCGGGGCCGTTCCACGCAAGCCCGCGCCTCCGCTCTTTACTTCGCTCAAGGGCGGCATGCAGAATCTGGCTGAAACAGTTGTCTCTCGCCTTACGCCGTCCGCGCTTCTCACCAACGCTCCCGTGCAGGCCGTTCAACGCGAAGCCGGCAGCTGGGTCGTCTCCGCTGGCATGCAGTCCGACGAATTCGATTCGGTGATTATCGCCCTGCCTGCACCGGCTGCCGCTCAGGTCCTTCGCATCGTCAGTCCCGAGCTTTCGGCCGAACTCGCCGCCATCCAGTACAGCTCTTCCATCACAGTGGCTCTGGGATACGATCGCAACGTTCGCCAGTCGCTCCCACCAGGTTTCGGATTCCTCGTGCCCCGCAGTGAAGGGAAAAAGCTGCTAGCCGCGACGTTCGTGCACAACAAATTCCCGCACCGCGCTCCGGAAGACCGCGCCCTGCTGCGTTGCTTTTTCGCCGGAAACAATGCGGAAGACGTCTGGCCCCTTAGCGACGACCAGATCATCGGAATCGTGCGCAACGAACTACAGCAAATCCTTGGCCTGCGCGCCGAGCCGCTCTTCGCCCGGGTCTACAAATGGAAATCGGCCATGGCGCAATACGGCGTCGGACATCTCGAGCGCCTCGACCGCATGGAACGCCTGCGCCAGCAGTTGCCCGGGCTTGCTCTCGCCGGCAACGCCTACCGCGGCATTGGCGTGCCTGATTGCGTCCGTTCCGGCCGCGACGGCGCAGAGCAACTCGTAGAGACGTAGCCTGCTACGTCTCGGCGCGTCCGAGTACGGACGATCCCAGTACAAGCAGCTCTTTCCCCGAAATGAGAAGGCCATCAACCGAAAGGTTGATGGCCTTATTCTTTCGTCTTTGTTCTAAAAGCTATGAATCCTATGCGCTGACCTGTGATTCCGGCACCCCAGCCTTCTCAAACACGACCTCACCCTCGGGATTCTGCGGTCGCTCCTTGCGCCCGAACATAGCCTCGACCACCAGCTTGAAAATGGTGTGCCGGTTCTCCGCCACCACTTTCAACCACGCCAGTTTCCCCAGCATGGGGAAATAAATCCCGCGGAAACAGATCCGCGCCAGGAAAATATTGATGCGATAGCCCAGCGGCTGGTCGTCCAGCGAATCGACTGCCTGGGCCACCGCCTCTGGACTGTAGGCATGCGCCCAACCGTATTTCACTTCGGCATGCGCCTCTTCGATGCTCATCTTCAGCGGCGTGTGCGCCATTGCGAATGGGATAAACTCCTGCCAGTGCTTCGCCCGTGTGAGCCGCCCCGCCGCTTCCAGCCGCTTATAAAGCGGTGTCGCCGGCAACGGCGTCAGCAGCCCAAAAATGGGCAATCCCGGTGGCCACGTTCGCACCTGCGCCAGTGTGCGCTCGGCCACGCCAGTCGTGTCATTGTCCATGCCAAAAATAAACGACGTGATCGCATACACGTTGCGTTTGGCCAACCGCTCCAGCACTTCGGCGTATTCCCCAGGCTTGTTGAATCCTTTGTTCACGTCTTTCAGATTCGCCGGATCGATCGACTCCATGCCGATGAACACCCACTTGCCCCCAGAAGCCGCGATCAGATCGATCAGTTCCTCGTCGCGCAGCAGGTTCGCGCTGATCTGCGCCACCCAGTGCACCTGCGCCCCGGCGGCAATAATGTCGCGCAGCAGAGACTTGGTACGCTTCACGTTGATGGCAAAATTGTCATCGATGAAGAACACCGCCATCTGCCCTTTTTCTTTGCGCGCCCGCGCTTTCAGCAGCAGCAGTTCGTTGACGACGCTCTCGTTGGTGCGGAAACGAATCGAGTCGCCGAAGAATCCGGTCACCGTGCAGAACTCGCAGCCGTAAGGACAACCTCTTCCCGACTCGACGGGGATAATGCGAAACGTTCCCCATCCTTCTCCGACCTTCTGCAGCATTGCCTTCGCGGCCTTGGGCACAAGGTTGAATTGCTCTAGATCGATCGACTCCCACGGAATCACGGGATACTGCTTCAATGATGGCTTGCGTTCTTTGCCCGTCTCGTCGACTGGCGTATAGATTTCTTTCAGTTCGCCGCGCACTGCATCGTTCACGATCTGCGGCCAGGTTTCATCGGCCTCGCCCAGAGCCACGGCATCCGCGTGACGCGGCCCGCCGTCGCGCCCCAGGGCCTCGTCGGCCAACTCGGTGACGTGCGGCCCGCCCATCACCACCTTCACACCGGTGGCTCGAATCGCGTCGGCGATGCGGTACGCCTTCGCGATCATTCGCGTCATCGCCCCGATGCCGACTAAATCGATCTTTTCGTCGCGGACATATTGCGCAATCTGCGCCTCGTCCATGGGCTTGGCGTTGCCGTCAATGAGCAGTACCTCATGTCCCGCCGGAGTCAGCGACTGGAGCAGAAACATCCAGAGGTGGGGCATGAAATTGCGAGTTACACCATTGTCGGGGTTATACAAAAGAATTCTCACGACAGCTCCCTTCGAAAAGCAACGTACGTTACGGAACGTACTAATGTGCTTCACCGCACGGAAGCGTCACGAGCGATGCCAAGAATTGGCGGAATCTACTGATGTTTCACGGTTGAATTGGATGGGATATAGAACCCAAGAAATTGTACACCCTGCAGGCAGTATTCCAGGAAAGTTCACTTCACCCAATGCCGCCCGCCCCGGGGACGCGACGATCTCGTATAGCCCGAGTCTTCCTCCTGTAGCAAGCCCCGTATTTCCGTGGGATCATACGTCTGATCTTTGATTTACAGGATTACCGCTACGCAGGAATTTCGGCCCTATTCTGGCTCTTTTTCCGGCGCAGGCAAGCCAAAACTAGGCGTATTTCGTCATACGTTATTTCTGGCGGCAAGGCTTCTTTCAGCGGCTTCAGGCGTTCCAGGCTGTCCAGACCCATTTTTGCGCAAGCTGCCTCAATCACGGCCAGCTTGTTGCGATCGATCCATTCTGGACGAAATTCCAGATCGCCTTTTTCGACCAAATTGGCAACCGCGTTCACCACCGTCGACACCTGACGCCCGCGTATCTGGGCAATCTCCTCGAAGGTTTTGCCATCCGTAAGGAGTTGCAAGGTTTCCAGCGCTGGAGCCGTCTTCATTGCCAGAGGCACCGAAGCACGCGCGCCTTCGCGATACTGTCGCAGCGCCGAGAGAATTCCCTGGCCGTAGAGATCCGCCTTCCGCTCGCCGATGCCTGTGATGTTCAGTAATTCCGCAACTGAGTTCGGCTTAGATCGACAGATCTCATCCAGAGAAGTGTCGTGCAGCACCACGTAGGCCGGCGTTCCCTTTTCTTTGGCGGTCGTGCGACGCCACTCACGCAGATACTCACGCAGTCCCTGATCAGCATCAGCCACTGAGCTCGCTGCACTAACTGCCGCGCTCGAAACGGCCCGGCGCACAACCGCGGGGGTCATAGATTCGGTCAACCATGCCGGTGCGGCTCCACAAACATCGCAGCCTCCACATGACGTCCACTTCGGCGTCTCGCCAAAGTGCGTGCAGATCTGGCGGTGGCGGCACTTGCCGGACTCGGCAAACGCACGAATCGTTCGATATCGATCCCAGGCGCGGTCGCGCTCTGCGGCGTCCAGGATCTGATTGGCAAAGTATCCGAGCAGACCGGCGTCCTGCTTGCGCCACAACAGAATACAGTCGGCAGGTTTGCCGTCGCGGCCCGCCCGGCCTGCCTCCTGATAAAACTGCTCCACCGACTTCGGCAGCGCCAGATGGATGACGGCGCGCACGGTCGCCTTGTTGATTCCCAAGCCGAAAGCAATCGTGCCGACGAGCACGCGCACTTCGTCCGACATCCAGCGCTCCTGGTTGCGACGCCGATCGCTGGCGTCCATCTTGGCGTGATAGCCCACGGCCGCGATTCCTTGGTCTTCCAGAAAGTCCACGGTCTCTTCTACCTTGTTAATCGTGGGGGAGTAGACGATTATGTTTCCCTCGTCATAACGTCGCAACGCCGTCACTAGCAGCGCGGTGTGCTCGACGCTGTCGCACTGGCGCACCAGATAGCGCAGGTTTGGGCGATGGAAACTGGCAATGTACTTGTCGGGACTGCGCAGCTCAAGTTGGTTGAGAATGTCGTGCCGCACGTGGCGCGTCGCGCTGGCCGTAAACGCTGCGATGGGACGATCGGGGAACTTTCCGCGCAGGCTGCTCAGTTGCCGGTACTCCGGACGGAACTCGTGTCCCCACTCGGAAATGCAGTGCGCCTCGTCGATGGCAAAGAATGAAATCGGAACTTGCTGCAGCCAACTGAGCGTGTCCGCGCGCTGCAACCGCTCAGGCGAAAGATACAGCAAACGGAACGCTCCCTCTCGCGCTTGCCTCATCACGCGACTTTGTTCATCGCTGCTGACAGAGCTGTTGAGAACCGCGGCCGGAATGCCCATCTGCGCCAGTTGCGCGGCCTGATCCTGCATGAGTGCGATCAGCGGGGAGATCACCACCGTGGTTCGCTCTGACACGACTGCGGGTAACTGGTAGCAAAGAGACTTGCCTCCTCCGGTAGGCATCACGACGCAGGTGTCGTGTCCAGCGAGCAGGCTGCGCACGATGCGTTCCTGCAAGGGCCGAAACGAACTGTATCCCCAATAGCGACGCAACGGGGTTAGCAGGTCGGCTTCTGGGATCATGCAGTCAGTATAGGGGGTGTGGGAAGGAGTAGATTTGCACCGCAACGGTTTTTGGCGCGGCGCCCCCAAACCGGAACAACTCCCTTCATTGCTTGTCATTCCGAGAAGCGCAGCGACGAGGAGCCTGTTTTTGCTGGCAGTGGCTCTGGTGCTTCATTACCGCGAATAGCCGGCCTCGGATAGAGCCGATCGAACGCAATCCAAACCACCGCAATCACCACGAAGCAGAGCACGCTGCCTTCAGGTCCGACGGACCCTCCGCTGAGCCAGTCCGGACCGCGGTGTGACGAACTCAGGAGGTGACCGGGCCAAACCGATCCGCTGTCCGGGACAGAGTAAAAGAAGGTCTCGCCCCAATCCCAGGCCGCGTGAAAGCCCACGGCAAACCACAGAGTGCCCGTGCGACGCAGGGTCAGACAGAAAAAGAAGCCGATCAGTGCAGCAGCCAGAAGGCCTCGCCATTGCTCACCGCCGTTTCGCAAGTGAATTAATCCGAAGGCAGACGACAAGACCACTGCCGCGGGCCAGAAGCCGATTCCGCGCGCCAGCGTGAATTGCGTGTAGCCGCGGACAAGAAACTCCTCAAACAGTCCGACCAGCAGAAACATCACCGCCCAGAATGCTGTGAATCTCGCCAGGCGAACGCCATGCAGCACGAGATGGCCGAACGAGAAGGCGTGCAGCCCGTAGAGCGAGCACATCAGCAGGCTGATTCCGGCAAATCCCCACAACGTGCCGATCCAGAACAACCGCCCGAAGGCTAGCTTCCCCGGCAGTCCATACGCTCTCCACGGACGGCGCTCAACTCCCACCAGGACTAATGCTGGAATCACCGCCGCGGCAAGATTGCAAAACTCCTCCAGCATCATGGACCACAAGCCGCTCGGGCCGAGGTTCCGCGACCAGGCCAATTCCACCGCCAGTTTCTGCAGTGGCAGGAACATGGCCAAATAGAAAGTGATCCCCCAACCTGCGCGCAGTCCCTCCGGGCCCAGAAACACAGTGCGAGCGTACGACGGCTGGTGTACCACGGCAAACTCTGGCCCTGCCGGCGAAGTCGCTGGAGCGGCCGACGGACCGCTGTTTGTTTTGACTTCAAGCTCACTCATTGCGGAACTTTCCCCAAACCGCCTCCGACATGGTAAAACACTCGGCTCGACCTTATGCGTCCATATTTCACGCGCGAACGCTTCGGACGTCCCCAGTTTCTCGCCGGACTGCTGCTGCTGTGCTTTCTGGCGCAGGCTGTGTGGCTGGCGCGCGCCGAGTTGGGTACGGCTCACGATCCCGACGGTCAGGAAGCGGTCCGCATCGGTGAAGGGTGGAAGCAGTGGCATGGACACGGCGTTGCCGCGGCTCCGCTGCTCGACGCGGCTGTGACCGAGCGAGATCCGTTCCGCGCCGATGATAGCGGCTTCGATACCGAGCATTCGCCCCTGCTGTACGTTGTGTCGGCCGCTCCCCTGCTGGCTTGGCCGCGGGACTTCGCGGGCGATTCCGCAGCATACTGGCGCTGGCTTCCGCGGATTCCGTTTCTCGCCTGTGGACTGTTTCTGGGCGCGTCGCTATGGTATGTCGCACGGCGGCTCTGCGGGAACACAGGCGGGTTTGTCGCACTCACCTTCTACTGTTTCTCGCCATCCATGATTCAGGCGAGCGCCGTCTGGCACACCGAACCGGAGATTGTTGCTGCCTGGGGAGCGTTTGGGACGATTTTCACTGCCATTGCCGTCGCGCATACGCTGTACGCTCCGCGCGAAGTCGTGCTGTGGAACTGGCGGCGCATCGTGCTGCTGGGGATTTCGCTCGCCATTGCTGTTGGATCACAGTTCTCGCTGATCGTGCTGGTTCCGATGGCCCTCGGATTCCTGCTCTATGTTGCTCCGGTGCGAAGGCAGGCAGGATTTGTGATCTGGATCGCGGCTTGCGTGGTGGGATTTGCTCTGCTCTTCGCGCTGTACTTTTTCCATGCGCACGCGTTTGCCGAGAGTATGCGGCACGCCGAGTTCTGGGAAGCAACCTGGCGAGGCTTCACCGTGCTGGGCGTCTACAAGCAGGTCGCCGTACGGATCGCGCGCGCTTGTCCCGCGCTTGAGTTGGGACTTCCGGTCGCGTTGGTGACTTACGCCGTATGGCCTCGTACACGCTACTTTGGCAACACTGCCCCGCTGCTGGTTGCGGTGCTGTTCCTGGGGCTAGGGATGGCAAATCCACACGCCGCGGGCGCGGGATTCCTGCTTGCGGCTGTTCCGTTCCTGTTTATCTTCGTTTCGGGAGTGCTGGCTGACCTGCTCGAGACGAGTTACCGTCCTTTGATCATCGTATGCATTATGGTGACAACAGCGTTTTCCGTGCTCTGGAGCGTGGTCAGCCTCGCCCAAGTGCCGCAGGGATGAGCGGGAGTTTTTTGGCGGCGCAAATTGCGCTCCGGAATTCCGCAGCGTACAACTGAACTGCACGCGAATGCCGCACCTTGTTTATCTTTCGCTCGGATCCAACCTCGGAGATCGCGAAGCGCACTTGCGCGAAGCCATCACCCACCTGCAGGCGAACGGCCATATCGTTTCGGTTTCTTCGCTCTACGAGACCGAACCAGTCGAGTTCACCAATCAGGCGTGGTTCTTAAACTGTGCCTTGGCTCTCGAGACGACGGAGTCTCCCGAGGAACTGATGGCGGCCATTCTCCGCATCGAGCAACAGATGGGCCGGAAGCGCATCCAGAGAAAAGGCCCCCGCATCATCGACATCGACATTCTGCTTTTCGACGATGCCATCCTCGATTCGCCCGCGTTGACCATTCCCCATCCCGCGATGCACGAGCGGCGCTTCGTGCTGCAGCCTCTGGCGGAAATAGCGCCACAGGCCCAACACCCCGCGCGGAAAAGAACAATCCAGGAACTGCTCGACTCGTTGCCGGCGGGACAAACGGTACGGCGATACCAAAAGAACTAGCCACGGATCAAACGGATTGTCACGGATCGAGCAGAAAGAAGATCAAGCAGAAGAATTCAGATCCGTGAAAATCCGTGGCAAAGACTCTTACGGCAGGATGATCCGGCTCCCAGCTTCCGCGGGTGTGACCACCGCCGATTCCTTCTCCGGAAACTGGGCAAAGAGAAATTCCACAAAGGCTCGCGACTTCGGACGCCCCGACGTCCGCCCATTCGCCAGCCGCACCAGAAAGACCAGGGCTTTCAGCACATCGGAATCCCGCAGGCTCGAGTATCCGGTGTGCTTTTGCTCCGCCTCGCGGTACTCCTTCACCATCGTTTCAACCTCGGCCGCCACCCTGCGCTGCGAATCGCTGGTCAGCGACTGCTCATAGTGCAGTCCTGAGTTCACCCGGCGCTCGTAGCTGGCCGACAACATCGAAAGAGTCGCAATCAGATCCTGATCGTGCAGGCTGCGGTCGGCGCGCGCCGCTTTGGCCAGCGCGTAAGTCAGCCCCATGAGCAGATGTTCCTTCTCATACATGAACTGATCGGAAAGCTCGACCTGCAGAAACAATCCGGCCGGGTCAATCTGGTCCGCCGAACGAGGCTTCTCGTGCTCGTGGGCCTGCAGAAGGTACGGGCAATCGCTCGGACAATCGAGCGTCACTTCGCGCTGTTCGCCACAACACTGCGGGCAAATACGCCCGTGAACAGCGGGGCAAAAGCGCTTCTCCTTGCGGATTTCACAGATCGCGCAACTCAATCGCGGACTCCTCCAAGTAGGACCACTCTTCGCAGGTTACCACGCTGGTACGCATACCAGGCCCATGCCGGCATCTGGAGACACAGAAAGCCCTGTAGAAATGGCCTCTTTCGCATTGGTAAATTAGAAAACCCTTGTAAAATAAGGTGTTTTCCACAGGCCTGCGGGTATAAGATAGGCCCCGCTGGTATTAAACCGATTTTTCTGAGGAGGAATTACATGGCTGTAGGTTTGACAAAAACACAGCTCATTCGGCATCTCGCCGAGAAAACCGAGCTTCCCAACAAAACCGCGGCGGCGTTTCTGGAGCACCTGGCCGACACCGCTATCAAAGAAACAAAAAAGAACGGCATTTTCGTTGTGCCCGGCCTCGGCCGTCTGGTGAAGGCGCACCGCAAGGCCCGCGTGGGACGTAACCCGCAGACCGGCGAACCCATCCAGATCAAGGCTAAGACCGTCGTGAAGTTCCGCGTCGCCAAAGCCGCGAAGGACGCGATCGCCCCCAAGAAGTAGTTCCTGTTTGAGTTCAAATTCGAAGGCCGGCCTAGGCCGGCCTTTGGTTTTCTGGAACACAGGTTTCAAAGTTTCAAGGTTTCAAAGTTTCAAGGTTCCCCCCGCGGCGATTCGGCAGCTGCGAAACCTTGCAACTTTGAAACCTTGAAACCTGTCCGCCACAACTGGATCCTCATCGGCATCGGCGACATCGCCACGCGCCGCGTCATCCCAGCGATTCAAGCTGAGCCTCGCAGCCGCCTGTACGGCCTGGTCACGCGCGATCCCGCGAAGGCTGTTCCGTACGGAGTACGCGTTTGGGAAACTCTCGACGAAGCTCTCACTGATCCCGAAGTTCACGCCGTCTACGTCGGCACCCCGGTGTTTCTCCACGCGCCGCAGGCGATTCAAGCCCTGCGCGCGGGCAAGCACGTGCTCTGCGAAAAGCCCATGGCCATGAACGAGCCCGAGGCTCGCACCATGCTCCAAGCTGCTGACGAGAGCGGCAGGACTTTCGGCGTGGCCTACTATCGCCGCTCTTACCCGAAGGTGCAGCGCGCGAAACAACTCCTCGCGGCTGGCGCGATCGGCGAGCCCGTTCTGTCCGAACTCACGAACCACATGTGGTTCGACGGGCAAGGCAGCCGCAGTTGGCTGGTCGATCCCGCCAAAGCCGGAGGCGGCCCGCTCTTCGACGTCGCCTCGCACCGCATCGACGTTCTGAATTTTCTTTTCGGCCAGCCGGTGCGTGTCACTGGCCAACTCTCGAACCTAGTGCACCACTACGCAGTGGAAGACAACGCCACCGTCATGATCGAGTACCCCAGCGGAGTTCGCGCCATTGTCGACGTCCGCTGGCATTCGAAAGTGGTTCGCGACGAATGCCGCATTCGTGGAACCGAAGGTGAGATTGAACTATCTCCGCTGAACGGGCCCGATCTCGTCTATCCCGGCGCCCGCGAGAATCTTCCCGCTCACGCCAACCTGCACTATCCCATGCTGGAAAATTTCGTGGACGCCATCGAAGGCAAAGCCCCGCTCCTCGCCAGTGGAGCGTCCTCCTACTGGACGGACTGGGTCACGGAAAAAGCGCGTCGAGCAAGTTCGTAGCGCCGGCATCCTGCCGGCTGTAGCGAGGGCGTCTCGCCCTCGCAGTCGGCGGCAGGATGGACCTCTTACTTTCCATATTCGTTCTTCACCACCTCGCCGCCCTTCATCACAAACTTCACGCGCTCCAGAGTCGTGACGTCCTTCACCGGATCCCCATCTACCGCAACGATGTCGGCCCACGCTCCCGGCTCCAGGCTCCCGACCTTATCCGACCACCCGAGCAGGTCCGCGGCATTGACCGTGCCGGCCTGAATGGCCTGCAGCGGCGTCAGCCCCAGCCGCACCATCACCGCGAACTCGTGGCCGTTCATTCCATGCGGATACACGGCGGCGTCAGTGCCGAGCGCAACTTTCACTCCGCTGGCAAACGCGTGCGCGATGTTCTTGCGCGCCGCCGGAATCACGTCCTTCGCCTTGGCCAGCAGCGGAGGAGGCAGACGCGTCAGTCCCGCATTGTCGATCATCCAGTCACCCAGATAGAGCGTCGGCACCAGATATGTGCCATGTTCTTTCATCGCCGCGATGCCGGCATCGTCAATGTAAGAGCCGTGCTCAATCGAATCCACGCCGGCCTCCGCCGCCCAGCGAATGCCCTCCGCCCCGTGCGCGTGCGCCGCGACCTTGCGGCCGAGCCGGTGCGCGTCGGCTACAATCGCTTTCATCTCGTCCAGTGTGTATTGCGAAGCCTGCGGATTGTCTCCCAGGGACAACACGCCGCCGGTCGCGCACACTTTAATGAGATCCGCGCCGTACTTGATGTTCTCCCGCACCTTGTGTTGCACACCCGCAATGCCGTCCGCAACGCCATCGCTGACTGCGTGATATTCGGACGGGAGCATATTGTTGTCGCAGTGGCCGCCCGTAATGCTCAAAGCCGGCCCGCTGACCAGCATCCTGGGCCCAGGTACATCGCCGGCGTTGATGGCGTCGCGCAGAGCGACGTCACTGAAGCCACTGGCGCCTACGTTGCGAACCGTCGTGAATCCCGCCAGTAACGTGGCCCGCGCATTCTTGGCTCCGATGAGCGCCTCTCGAGGCACCGAGATAGCCAGCCGGTCGTAGCCGAACCTGGGCTCCATGGTGAGGTGCGTGTGTGCGTCAATCAAGCCCGGCAGGACAGTTGCGTTGGGAAGTTCGATACGCACTGCATCCGCGGGAATTTTCGCCTCCGCAGACGCACCCGTGCTGAGGATCCGCCCATCCTCGATCACCAGCGTCTGGTCCGCGAGCAGCTTGCCCGTCTTCACATCGAGCACGTGCCCCGCGTGAACCACGACGTGCCGCGACGTTTGTGCGATGCCCAGCGTGCCCAGACAAAACAATGCAGCAGCAACCACAGCCGTTCGGATCTTCCTGATGCTCATGCTTTCCCTTTCCCAGATTGTTTGTTTGATGACAGCGACTACCCGCGGCTGGCCTGCCCGCGCCGTCCGTCGAGACCCCAGACCCGTCCAGCATCAGCCGCGAAGAAGATGATCAATAGCAACAACAGTGGCAGATGATCAAGTTCGTTGCCGAAATAACGCCAGACCGGCACTCCGTGGCCTGGTTCCCACCATGTGGCGAGAAGCATGTTGATCAGAAACAGAATACCTAGAACGCACGCGGGACGGACCCACAGCCCGATCAGCAGAGAAATGCCGATCAGTAGCTCGACGACTCCAACCACATAACCGAAAAACACCGCATGCGGCAGAACCACTCCCGCCAAAAAAGGACGATAGAAGCTGACCGCACCGTTCGCTATGTAATCCTGCAGATACGTCTGAAAGTCGCCGTGGGCAAACCCCGGCCTTACCACCTTGTATTCGCCAAATAAGAGAAAGAAGACGGACGCGGCCATGCGCACGCCAGCGATTGTCCGGGACAAAGCGGCGGAGGGTGCTGTCATTTCAGGATTGAGCGGCCGGGCGTAATGCGTTAGCCTCCGGGCCCGTCGTTGGAAACGTATTGCTCGAGTGAATCGAGTTCGTGGCTCAGGTCGTCGACGCGCCACTCCAGCAGATTCCGTATAGAAAGAATGCCCAGCAGTTTGCCGTTGTCATCGGCCACCGGCAGATGGCGGAAATGCCGCTCCAGCATGATGCTGAGGGCCTCGCCGGCGCCCGTGCTCCGCGTCGCCATCTCGACCGGCGTGGTCATCAGTTCACGCACCGACGTGGTTCTCGGATCCACATGGCTGAGCGCCATTTTTCGCAGCACATCGCGCTCGGTGAAAATCCCTGCGACTCGATACTCGCTGTCGACCACCGCAACGGCTCCGACGTGATGATCAAGCATCTTATGAATTGCGTCCGCGACGGTCGCTTCCAACCCCACCGCGGCAATCTCCCGGTCACAAAGCTCAAGCACACTCATAAATACCTCCTTCGGTCCGACCGCCCTGAACCGAATTCAACGCAAACTGGATTGACGCATTATGATCCCGGCGAAACGCTTGTCAAGGGAATTTACAAAAAGTCTTCTCTTCCTGATCGGAATTCCTTCACTTTGCCCGGAAGACCTGCCCATCCTTCATGACAAACTGGACCCCCTCGAGGGCCTTGATGTCGTGCAGCGGGTCGCCGCTGACCGCGACGATGTCGGCAAATGCGCCCGGTGCCACCACACCGATCTTGCCCTCCATCTCGAGCATTACGGCCGCACGCGAAGTGGCGCTTTGAATGGCATCCATCGGGGGCATGCCGAACTCCACCATGCGCGAAAATTCCTGCGCGATCGGCTCGGTCCATGGGATCCCACCCATATCGGTCCCAAACACAATCTTCACGCCCGCCTTCAGCGCCTTCTTGAACGACACTTCGTGCGCCGAGGTCCGCAAGCGGTCCCGCTGTCCGCCCGGCGTGTCGGCCGCGGCCCAGTCCGTGTAGTAAACGCTCAGTGTCGGGACATACCACGTGCCCTGCTTCAGCATCTGCGCGATCTGTGCGTCGTTGATGTCGAGCCCGTGTTCGATCGAGTCACAGCCGCCGTCGAGGGCACGCTGCAGGCCAATCCCGCCGTACGCGTGGCACGCAACCTTCTTGCCCCAGCCATGCGTCTCATCCACAATCGCCCTCAGTTCCTCGACGGTGAGCGTCGGCTGCGAGACCAGCTCACCGTTCTTTCCCACCCACGAGCGGTGCGTCATGTAGACCTTGATCCAGTCGGCTCCGTGATCGAGTTGTTCGCGCGCGGCCTTGCGTGCCTCCACCGGTCCATCAACGATCTGCGCACCCTTCGGCATTTCCAGCTCAGGGGCATAGCCTTCGAGCATGTAGCCACCGGTCGTCGAGATGGCCCGCGTCACCACAAACAGCCGCGGCCCGGGAATATATCCACCCTCAATTGCCTGCTTGATGCCCACATCGCCGTAGCCCGCGCCTTCGGTCTCCACGTCGCGCAGTGTGGTGAAGCCTTGCTCCAGTGCCCGCCGCGCCGCCGCGGTGGCTCGCGCCGCACGCAGCGCTAAAGGCGCCGTCAGAATGTTGGCATCGTATCCGCCCTGCGCTGGATCCTCTCCCTGCAAGAAGATATGCGTGTGCGAATCGATCAGGCCCGGCAGCACCGTCTCTTTCGATAAGTCGATCACCGTTGCGCCAGCGGGGATCTTCGCGCCCGCCGCGTCCGAAACGCTTTCGATGCGGTTGCCACGGATGACCATGACCTGGTCACGTCTAGGCTTGTCGGACTTGCCATCAATCAACGTGCCCGCGCGAATCACTGTGACTTGTGCCGACGACGGAGCAGGCTGCTGTGCGCCCGCCGACGCGATGACCAGAGCAGTGAACATAAGACACAAAATCAGCGGCAGATGCTTCATGCGATCTCCCCCAAAGCCGCCCTTTGAGATTCACAGGACGGCCTACTCGGTGTTGCGCAAGATGATTTAGCGGGATGGATTCTATACCTTCATAGCGATATCCTGCTTCGCGATGGAGTAATGATGGAGTAAAACGTCGAATCCGGCCATAGCGAGGGTTGCCGGCTGCGTATCGCGGATATCCGGGATGCGGAAGCGATCATGTCCGTGATCAACGCCGCGTTTCGCAGGGCGGAAGGCTTTCTCCTGGATCGCGATCGTATCGACTTGCAGACGGTACAGGAGTTGTTGCAGAAAGGATCCTTCCTGGTTGCGGAGAACAGCTTTCTGCGTGGCTGCGTTTACGTTGAACCAAGGGGCGGCGATCGCTCCTACCTCGGTTTACTATCGGTCGATCCGCAACTCCAGAAATCTGGTCTCGGCTCCCGGTTGATGAACGCCGCCGAAGCATACTGCGCGAAGGCGGGCAGCCGCTTCATGGATTTGCAAATTGTAAGTGTGCGCAAGGAGTTGCCAGACTTCTACCATCGCCGGGGATATGTCGAAACAGGTACTGCTCCCTTCCCTGACGGCTTGAACCCGAAGCTGCCTTGCCATTTCATACTGATGTCGAAACCGTTGTCCTGATCCCAGCCCGCGATTCACGACACCACTGCGTCCGCCTCAATCTCCACCAGAATCTCCGGAGAGATCAGCGCGCTCACCTGCACCATCGACGTGGCGGGGCGAATATTGCTGAAGAACTTCCCATGTGCTTTCCCGACCTTCTCCCACTCCGCAATGTTCGTTACGTACATGCGGGTGCGCACCACATCGTTCATGCCGGCACCAGCCTTCTGCAACGCGCTCTCGATGTTCTTCAAGGTCTGCACCGTCTGCGCATACACGTCTCCTACGCCGATGATCTTGCCGTCAGGCCCAGTGGCGGTTGTGCCCGAAACATGTATATACGATCCCACTTTAACCGCACGAGAGTAACCGACCATGGGCTCCCACGCCGTGCCGCTCGAAATATTCTGCCGCTCCATTGAATCCTCCGTGGCCGCTCATTCTACAAGGTGAAGGGACGAACCGGGCGCAAATTGGCAGCCGCTATGTTCGACTGCCAGCAAACTACGGCGAAATGCACCCACTATCTAACGGATTCCGTGCACAACGTCATTCCTATACCACACCTTCTAACTGATTGGAAAAACGAATCGTGCCGATAAACAAAAGTCACTTGCGTTTCAACATCAAAGTAAGGTATCAACACTCGCAGGTGGCTGAAACTCCGTGCGCCATGCGGAGTTCAGGGGGCTCAAAATGATTCCGGAATCGCATCCGCTGCAGGAGTTGTTTCAGGATCTAGTTGGACGGCACTACGCGGAAGAAATTGGCATCCGCGATCCGCAGATTGTCGCCTACGTTTCGCATCTGCTGGCGGAGTTCTGCGAGGCGGATCAACTGTTCAAAATTCACGACCGGTCCGATCGTCCGCTGGCCGACGTCGGCGAGATGCTGCTGGAATCCGATCCGGTCTACGGCCCCGCGCCTTCGTTCGATCGCGAGCGCCAGGTACGCAAACACATCGGCGACTACACATTATTTCTGGCGGGCATGTTTCCCGAAAGCATCAACCACTTCCGGCTGCGCCGCCAGCGCCTGGAAAATTTTGTCGAGTGGGTCAAGGCCGGCAAGGAGAGCTACTACATTGTCTCCAAGTTCGAGCACTTCGAGTACGCCAAGGTCGCGCCCCTGTTTGCCAGTCTCTCGAAGAACTTCGAACAGTGCGTCTACGGGCTAAACATGGTGAAGAACGATCTGGAAGAGATGCAGCATCCCATCGTTCGACGCACTGACGATCTGATCATGTAGTGTGTTCACCACAGAGGACTGAGAGCACAGAGGCATTCGCTCCGCACCTCCTCTATGTCCTCCGTGTCCTCTGTGGTTATAGACGATTCTTACACTCGCAGATCTCCCGCGCTTCCCATGCGGTAAAAGCTCAGCGCCGCACTGCCCTGGGCCAGGTGACGGAACCTGCGCAGCGCACCAAATTCCTCGCCCGGATCGAATCGCTTTTCATGCTCGGCAATCACTACCGACATCGCCCACACCAGCGACGAATCCGCCAACGCCCGTAGTGTCTTTATATAAGCGTCCTGCATACGATACGGAGGATCGATGAACACCACGTCGGCCGCCACATGCTGGCGCTCCATCCGCCAAAACGCGCGCGGCAGTTCTTCCTCCAGGATCTTGAAGCCTTGCTCGATGCCCAGACTCTCAAGATTTTCGCGGATCGCATCTGCCGCTGCCGCAGAGTGCTCGACGAAATACACTTCCTTGGCGCCCCGGCTGAGCGCCTCGATTCCCACCGCTCCCGTTCCCGCGAACAGATCGAGCCACACGCTGCCCTCGAGCGCCGCCGGATTCCCCGCCGTCAGCACGTTGAATAATGTCTCCCGCAACCGGTCCGAAGTCGGACGCACGTCCATCCCGCGCAGCGAACGCAGCGGCCGGCTTCGATATTTTCCCGCGATCACTCGCATGGCTCTGTACTCTCGGCTCCCGCACTCACTATATCCATCCATGTAGAATAAAAGTAGCGAAGGCTTATGCGAAGCTGGTCCATCCCGATAGGACGTCTGTTCGGCGTTGACGTCCGCATCCACCTTACGTTTTTCATTCTGCCCATTTTTATCGTTTGGACGGATTACGTCGCCCACAAGGACAGCGCTACCGGACCTCGCGATCTGATAGTCGTGGGCATCATTCTGGCGTGTGTGGCTGCCCATGAGTGCGGGCACATGTTCGCCGCCCGCCGTGTCGGCCTCATACCGAAGGCTGTGATCTTGTTGCCCCTCACCGGCGTCGCATTGTACGACGAGCCGCGCACGGAGAAGCCGCAGGCGGCGGGTCTGGTGTGGCAGCGCGAGGTCCGGCTCGCCCTGATCGGACCGCTGGTGAGTCTGGCCCTTGCGTGCCTGACAGCTGCGGTTGTAACCGCCTCCGGGCGCGGTGTCGAGCTTTGGAAGTGGCCTTTCCTGCAAGCGACAAATCTGCCGAAGAGCCTGGTCTGGGCGAATCTTTATCTGGCGATTTTCAATCTCATGCCCGCTTATCCGCTCGATGGCGGACGCATCCTGCGCGCGTTCCTGTCGCGCACGCTCGACGCATCCACTGCAACGCGCCGCGCTGTCTCGATCAGCAACGCCATTGCCATGGTCTTGATGCTGGCAGGCCTGTTCAGCGACAGCTGGCTAACGATGGTCGGCGTCATCGTCTTCTCCGCCGCCCAGCTAGAAGAGCGCGCGCTCGTTTTCCAGTCTGTGCTCGACAATGTCCGGCTCGAAGAAGTCATGCTCACCGACTTCGCCACCCTCTCGCCCGCCGATACTTTGGAAGACGCGCTCGAGAAGGCCGTCCACTCCCTGCAGGATGATTTCCCCGTGGTTCGCGGCAGCGATATGGTGGGGGTAATTTCGAAGCAGCGGATTCTCGATGCTCTGCGCGCGGAAGGAAACGGCTACGTGCAGGCAGTGATGAACAAGATCTTCGAAGTTTCACTGCGCCAGGACACGCTAGGATCGGCCTTCCGCAAGCTCACCGCACGCAATTCCAGCATTATCCCCGTGGTCGAGGACCAGCGCCTGATCGGCATCGTCACCCTGCAGAACCTGATGCACTCCATGGCCCTACTGGCCGAAAGTCGCAAACTGCAGAGGGAAGAAGCGGAATCGTAATTATGTAGAGACAGCCGCCTCGGCTGTCCAGCCCGCGCTAGAATCCCGGCCTTCGCGATTTGCTTTTGGGTGGCGCAGCGCTAGCGCTGCGATAAAGCATTTCTTTTCTATTAGGGCTCTTAGCCCCTGAGGTGCCTCGAATGTGCTGGACCTTCTAGAGCAGCCTCACCGCCTTCGCCTTCTGCACCGCCGGAATCGTCCTCAGCTTCGCCAGCACTTCCTCCGGCACACGCCCGTCGACGTGCACTACTGCGATCGCCTCACGGGGCTGGTCGGACTCCTTCTGCACTTCTTTCTCAACCGCACGCCGTCCCAGTGAGAAGTCCGCGATGTTGATCGACTCTTCTCCCAGAATTGTGCCCACTTTGCCAATCACGCCGGGCACGTCGCGGTTCCGCAGATAAATCAGGCTGCGCTCCAGCGGCGCTTCCACGTCGATGCCATCCACGTGCAGCAACCGCGGAGCCGCGCCGTGCAATACCGCGCCTTTCACCATGTGCTCTTCCGTCGCAGTCTTCAGGAAAATCGACAGTACGCTCCCCGCGCCTCCGGTCGACGATTTCGGCTTGTGCGATTCCAGCACGCGCAGCCCGCGCTCTTCCGCAATCGTCGCCGCGTTCACCAGATTCGCTTTTTCCTCCAGCGCCTCGTTCAGGATACCCTTGATCGCCCCGTTGCGGATGAGTTCCGTCTTCCATTCCGCAATGTGCCCGCCGTACCGGATCGAAATTTCTTCGATGCTCCCCTCCGACACTTGCGACAGAAACGATCCCATTCGTTCCGCCAGCACGATATAGGGCTGCATGGTGGCATATTCTTCCGCCGAGACCGAGGGCACGTTCACCGCGTTCTGAATCACGCCGTGCTTCAGATACTCCTTCACCTGTTGTGCAATCTGCACGCCCACGGCTTCCTGCGCCTCGAAGGTCGATCCGCCCACATGCGGCGTGAGGATCACATTTTCCAGCGCCGTCAGAGGCGAGTTCTTCAGCGGCTCTTCCGTGAAAACGTCGAGCGCCGCCGCGGCCACGTGTTTCGTCTTGAGTGCCGCAGCCAGATCCGCCTCATTCACCAGTTCGCCGCGAGCGCAGTTCACCAGCCGCACGCCCTTCTTCATTTTCGCGATGGACGCCTCATTGATCATTCCGGTCGTCTGCGGCGTCAACCCGACGTGCAACGTGATGTAATCCGCCACGGCATAAATCTCGTCGAGTCCCGCCAGCCGGATTCCCTGCTCCTTCGCCACCGCGACCGACACAAACGGATCGTGCGCTACCAATTCCATCCCAAACGCCCGCGCCCGCCGAGCCACCTCCATCCCAACCCGCCCCAGCCCGACAATGCCCAGCGTTTTCGCGCGCAGCTCCGTACCCTGCAGCGATTTCTTCTCCCACTTGCCCGCATGCATGAGCGCATCGGCGCGGCATAAGTGACGAGCCATGGCCAGCATCATCCCCAGGGTCTGCTCGGCGACGGCGACCGCGTTGGCGCCCGGCGTATTCATGACTGCGATCCCCTTGTGCGTCGCCGCCTCGAGATCGATGTTGTCCACACCGACTCCAGCCCGCCCGATCACGCGCAGCTTCTTGGCGTGCTCCAGCAGCTTTGCGTCGGCCTGCACCGCCGAGCGCACAATGAGCGCATCCGCAGTCTCCAGATGCAATTCCAGCTTGCCGTCCAGTTGATCCGCAGTAAGGACGGTCCAGTCTGGTTCCTGAAGTTGTGCTATCGCTGATGCTGAAATCTTTTCCGCTACGATGATTTTCACGAATGATTTCCTTTAAATGAAGGATCCGGATACAACAAACGTCGCCTGACACAATGTTGACGAGATCGTGACCAGAAAATGACGGGCAGGTGACGCCCCTCTGACACGCCCGTCCACCGGGCTTTCTAGACTCTCTCTCACTGGGCCCTAGCCCTTGGGAGAACACTATGAAAAGTCTGCAACCACTGAAACCCGTCAAAACAGCCTTGCTGGTAGCGCTGATCGCCATTTCCGTCGCGTGCGGCTACAGCTCCAAGATGACTCCGCCCGTCGCCGGGACGATGCCCACTGTCTCTGCGCTCTCGCCCAATAGCGCGACCGCAGGCGGCACGGCGTTTACTCTGACTGTCGGAACCAACTTTGCCGCCAAGGCGATTGTGAACTGGAATGGCACCGCTCAAACCGCGAACACCACTTTTGTCAGCGCCAACCAACTGACAGTGGCCGTGCCGGCCTCAGCCATCGGGACCGCGGGCGCCATCTCAGTCACCGTGACCAATCCCTCCACCTCGGGCACCGGGATGTACGGAAGCGGCGGAATGCTGGCCGAGACTTCGAGCGCAATGGACTTCACAGTCAACTAGCGCTCGACGCAGTTCTTCACGCGCCAACCAGCTGTTGCTTGCCGGACTGGGTGCGGGCATAGACTTCCTGCGCTGCCCGCACCGCAGCGCCATACTCGATGCTCTTGCCGGTGACCTTGACCAGAACGTGTTCGAGCGCGCCCAGAATTCCGATCGTGTCGAGGTAGTCGTAGTACCCAATGTGCGCGATGCGGAACAGCTTGCCCTTCATCTCGCCCTGCCCATTCGCTACGACCGCATCAAACCCTTCGCGGAACTCCTTCACAATCTTGCTCGAGTCGATGCCGTCCGGCGCGCAAATCGCGGTCAGCGCGGCCGCCGGAGATGCAGCATACAGCTTCAATCCCAGAGCCTTCGCGCCCGCCCGCGTCATCTCGGCACAAATCTCGGCATTGTTGACCAGTTCTTCCCGCCCTTTGGCCAGATCGCCATTTCCCATGCCGCGCACGAATTCCAAAGCCGCGCCCAGCGCAGCAAACAGTGAGGTCGCCGGCGTGTAAGCAGTCTCGCCCTTCGCCGCCGACTTCCGCTCCTTGCGCAGATCGAAGTAATAGCGCGGGGAAAGGGTCTGATCCATGTGCTTCCACGCGCGCTCGCTCACGGCGCAATAGGCCAGTCCCGGAGGCATCATCAGCGCCTTCTGAGATCCGCCAATGATCACATCCACGCCCCAGCCATCGACATCGAGATGCGTGGTACCCAGCCCGGTGATCGCGTCTACCACCAGCAGGGTCTCGCCACCTTGCGCCCGCACGATTTTCGCAATCCCCTCGATGTCATGCCGCGCTCCGGTGGAGCTTTCCGTCGCCTGCACAAACACTGCGCGCACCTGATGGTTCAGCCGCGCCCGGATGTCATCCAGAGAGAACGTCTCGCCATAGGGGACCTCCAGCACTTCCACGTGGCAGCCGAACGCCTTGGCCAATCCCGTCCAGCGCTCGCCGAACTTCCCCGCAGTCAGCACGAGCACCGTGTCGCCCGGCGAGGTCAGATTCGACACCGACGCCTCCATCACGCCCGTGCCGGAACACGCCAGCACCAGCACATCGTTCTTGGTGCCAACGAATTCCTTCATGTCGGCCAGCACGCGCTGAAACAAAGCGCGGAAATCGGCCGTCCGATGATGCGCCGTGAACGAAGCCATGGCCGTCTGCGCCGCCGGCAGCAGCGGCGTTGGCCCGGGAGTAAAAAGACGGTTCTTATGCAACATAGGCAGAGTCCTTATGAGTAGGGATAGTCTTTAAGTTTACCGGAACCGCGCCGTTGCGGCACGTTTTCGCGAGCAAATGTCTATCGGAAAACGGCAATGCGCGCCGTGACCGCCATCACACCAAAAACGTAGCCCCGGACGCATTCGTCCGGGGCCGTGGTGACTCATGCTATTGAGCGCGTCGCAGGACTGATTCCGCGCCACTGATTTTGCATCTACCCGCGTCCCGTTTTTGACGCGAGGATCTCAGGCTTGTCAATTTTGGGCGGAGTAGCGAGCAGATCTTTCGCCTTGGCGAAGAGCGCCTTGGCGATCTCCCCATTGAGATGTGCATTGCGTCCATTTTCATCTGCAAACGTATCGAAGATGCCGTATTTTCCCGGCCCCATTTTGATGGCGTACCAGGTAATCGTTCCCGGTTCGCGTTCGGCCAGCGGCTGCACTGACTTCAAGAATTCCTCAAGTTCCTTCTCTTTCCCGGGTTTCGATTCCAACTGAGCCCAGATCGCAAGTTTTCCCATGATGAGTCCCTCCAGCCCATCAGATGCCGAACGTACCAGTATCGATGGGGATGATTTCAAGAGTCCCGGGTGCCCCCATTTCTCGCGCGTTCTTTGCGCGAGAAGTGGGGATTTTGACTTTCCACGCCTGGACCGCCGTCGAGCCCTGCTCCGTCTATAATCCCCTCATGACCCTAGTCGATCAAATCCAGAAAGACATCGTCAGCGCCATGAAGGCCAAGGACGAAGCCCGCCTCTCCTGCCTTCGCATGGTCAAAAGCGCTTTGCAGCTTCGCCAGGTTGAAAAGATGGCCCCGCTCGACGACAAAGAATCCCAGGCCGTGCTGTCCACGCTGATCAAGCAGCGCAAGGAATCCGTCGAGCAGTTCACCAAGGGCGGACGCCAGGAAATGGCCGACAAAGAAGCCGCCGAAATCGTCCTGATCGAAACCTACCTTCCCAAAGCCGCCGGAGAAGCAGAAATCGTCGCCGGAGTGAAAGCCGCCATCGCCGAAATGGGCGCGCCCACCATGAAAGAAATGGGCACAGTCATGAAGAACGCGATGGCGAGATTCAACGCCGCCGGCATGCGCGTCGACGGCAAAGTGGTCAGCGAAATCGTGAAGCGGGAGTTGGGCGGGAAATAAGTCGCCTTTCGGGCGCAGTTGGCCGACGATTACCCGCGATGCTAATCCTCTTGCCGACCGCAGCGGGTCTGCTTAGTATCTGCCTGTATGGCAACCGAGCGAGACAATCGTCAACTGTTAGCACGCTTCCTGAATGACAATGCAAAGCTCGTAGATTCCGTCGCAGCGCAGCGCCTTGTACAGGGTGACCGCGTCCTGGCCGACAAACTGCTCGCCCAGATGGAAATCACGGAAGTCCCGGCGGGGAGAGTCATTATTGAGCAGGGGGGATCGGATGACGACATATATTTCATCCTGGCCGGTAGTTGTGAAGTCCTAATCAATGGCCGCGTCACGACAGAGCGGGGACCCAACGAACAAGTCGGGGAAATGGCGGCACTCGTTTCGTTCCTCAGACGTTCGGCCACGATTAGAGCTAAAGAAACTTGCGTGCTCGGCAAGGTAAGCGCGGCCTATTTTAACCGGTTGGGTTCCGAGTACCCTGTCCTATGGAAACAGGTATCCAAATCGCTGGCCGAACGTCTTCTTCAGCGTAACCGGCAGATCGCGAACACGAACGACCGGAGTCGGGTATTCGTAATTTCATCGGTTGAGGCGCTCGAGCTCGCCCGTGCCGTTCAGGAACTCTTGGTATACGACGACGTCACCGTATTCGTCTGGGCCGAGGGAGTGTTCCGAGCGTCGCAATATGCAGTTGAGAGCCTGGCGCAGCAACTGGAAATGTCTGACTTCGCGGTTGCTGTTCTACAGGGAGACGATGTCATTCACGCAAGGGGACAAGAGCACCCCGCGCCGCGCGACAATGTCCTCTTCGAGCTCGGAATGTTCATTGGCAGGCTAGGAAGGCATCGAACGTTTCTCTTGCAACCTATGGAAGCGGGCGTCAAGCTACCGACGGACCTGTCTGGAATAAACACGATTCCTTACAAGGAGGGTACCAGGGCCGATATCTTGGCCAACCTAGGTCCGGCATGTAACCAACTCAGAAGATGCTTTGAAGAACTCGGCCCCAAGTGAGTGCCAGATGGGACTAAAAGAGGACTTGCAGACTGAAGTTGATGAGATCGTACGTGTCCAACGCTGGACGCTGCGCGACGGACAGGTTGTGCCCGAACCTGAGGACCTTCAACTTGGGAATGACGGGATCAATCTTGAGGCCACGGTTCTTTATGCCGACATCTCGGGTTCCACACAGCTTGTCGACGACCACAACCCGCACTTCGCCGCTGAAGTGTACAAGACATACCTCTCATGTGGAGCATCAATCATAAAAAATTACAACGGTGTAATCACAGCTTACGATGGCGATCGGGTAATGGGTGTCTTCATTGGTGACAGAAAGAATACGAATGCCGTCACGTCCGCCCTCAAAATTAACGCCGCCGTGTCAGATATCATCAAACCCGCACTAGACGCTCAGTATCCCACCAGTGGCTACACATTGAAGCATGTCATAGGGATTGACACGAGCAAACTGCTCGTCGGTCGGATCGGAGTCCGCAACGACAACGACTTGGTGTGGATTGGCCGCGCAGCGAACTATGCAGCCAAACTGTCCAGCCTTAGTAACAAGTATGCGATATACATAACTGACAGTGTCTACGGCAAGATCGCCGACACAGCCAAATACGGCGATGACAGCAACACGCAGAACATGTGGACCAAGCTAACCTGGACTCAGATGGGCAACATGACGATCTACGGCTCAACATGGCAGTGGAACCTGTAGTTGTCGGTGCCTCAAAATCCTTCTACTTTCCCCTTTGCAACTCGCGGTAAGCCTCGCTCTTGGAAACTCCCCGCTCCTTCGCCACTTTTTTCAGCGCGGCCTTCTCGTCCACGTTCTCTTCCGCCATGATCTGCTGCACTCGCTGGCGAACGGAAACCCGGGCGGACGAGGCGTCCGCCGCTCCACGTGCATCGCCCTCCTCCGCCTTGCCGATCAGCAGCGTGATCTCGCCCTTCACCGCCTCGCGCGCCTTCAAGTTCTCCAACACCACACCCGCGCGCCCGCGCAGAAATTCCTCATGTAGCTTAGTCACTTCGCGCGCCACGACCACATGCCGAGCTTCTCCCAGAATCTCGACCACATCTTCCAACGCCTCGACCACCCGGTGCGGAGCCTCATAAAATACCTGCGTCCGCGGAGAACTTTTCACCGCTTCCAGCGCCGCCCGCCGTTCTCCGCGCTTTGCTGGAAGAAATCCGCTGAAGCGAAACGAATCCGTAGGCAGCCCGCTGGCCACGAGCGCCGCCAGAAATGCCGAGGCCCCTGGAATCGGCACCACCGGCACACGATGCCGGATCGCCAGCGTAATCAGCCGGTACCCCGGATCAGAAATCCCCGGCATCCCCGCATCGGTCACCAGCGCGACGCTCGCGCCCTCCTGCATCTCCTTGACCAGCTCCGCCGACTTCGTCATCTCGTTGTGCTCGTGATAGCTGGTCGTCCGCGTCGCAATCGCATAATGATTGAGCAGCTTCTGCGTCTGCCGCGTGTCCTCGCAGGCAATCACGTCCACTTCCTTCAGCACGCGCAGCGCTCGCAGCGTGATGTCCTCCAGATTCCCGATCGGCGTCCCCACCAGATACAACGCCGGACCAGCCAAATCCGATTCCGCTTCCCTCATGGCCGGAGTCTACCACCGCAGTGACTTTCCTCGGGAACGCGGTTTGCGGTGGCGAAATTCGTGTTTCCTCCGTGTCCCTTCGTGTCCTTCGTGGTTGCGGTCTTTCTCTTCGAGCATCGAGAGGATGCCGCGCCCGAATCGCCATCCGAATTGACGCAATCGCTCCTGCGCCCCTAAAATCAATACGAAACTGAGTTGTCCCTCACAACCGTCTCACACTCATGCCACTTTACGAATACGAATGTAAGAAGTGCGGTCACCGCTTCGAAAAAATCCAGCTGTACTCCGACAAGATGGTGAAGAAGTGCCCTGAATGCGGCGGCCAGGTCGAGCAGATGATCTCCGCCCCAGCCGTCCAGTTCAAGGGCTCCGGCTGGTACGTCACCGACTACGCCAAGAAGTCGTCATCCCCGGGCTCATCCGGCAGCAGCGGCGATTCTTCCTCGAAAGAAAAGAAGGACGACAAACCGAAGTCGGACAGCTCGCCAAAAGACAGTTCCTCAAAGGAGAGCTCCTCGTCAAAGGAATCCTCCTCCAAAGACGGCTCCTCGAAAGAAACGACGCGCAAAGGCTCCGGCAGGCATAAATAAAGCGGCTCCGGTGCCACCGAAGCCGCCAGAATACTCGGCAGCGAAAACGAGCTGCCCTACTTCAACTCCCGCTCAAAGTGATCCTCAATCATCGTGAACAGATGCACCCGTGCGTCCTTCCCCGAAATGCTGTGCGTCTTGTTGGGGTAGATCATCAGCCGGAACTGCTTCCCCGCCTTGATCAGCGCATCAATCATCTGAATGCTGTTCTGAAAATGCACGTTGTCGTCGCTCGTGCCGTGAACCAGCAGCAGCGCCCCATGCAGCTTATCCACTGACGTCATCACGTCCGACTGCTCGTACCCATCCTTGTCGTCCTTGAGCAGCCCCATGTAGCGCTCGGTGTAGATGGAGTCGTAATTCCTCTGATCGGTCACCGGAGCCACGGCAACTCCCGTGCGAAAGCGGTCCGAATGTGTCATGGCATACACCGTCATTGACCCGCCGTTCGACCATCCCCAGATGGCCATGCGATCCTTGTCGAGCTGCGGATACTGCGCCAGAAGCTGATCCAGCGCGGTCAGCTGATCTTTCAACTCAACCACCCCAAACTCGTGCCGGATCGCCGTCTGGAATTTGCGATCGCGTCCGGGCGTCCCACGATTGTCTACAGCGAAAATCGCGAATCCCTTCCGCGCCAGAATTTCGTCGAACGCATCCGGCGTCGACTTCCTCACCATCTGCGCCGCCGGGCCGCCGTAAATGTTGATGATCAGCGGAATCGTCCCGCTGGCCGGAGCGTCTGGAGGCAACAGCAACCGCCCGTACAGCACCGCACCGTCGTCTGCCTTGAACTCCAACTGCTTCGGCGCACGCAACCCATACTCGGCGATGGTATTCTTCGCCGCCCACACCGGATTGCACGCTCCTCCCACCGCGCACAACTTCACGCTCGGCGAATTCTGCGGCCCAAAAAACATGTGCGTATAGTGCTTGCCGTCGTCGCTGAAATTTCCAAAGTGCATGCCCTCTTCGGTGGTCAGCGCCTTGAACCCGGACCCATCGAGCTGGACCGAGAAAATCTGCACCTGCCGCGGATCGTCTTTATTCGCAGTGAAAAAGACCGTGCCGGTAACCTCGTCCACGCCTTCAATGCTGAGAACCTCAAAGTCACCCTTGGTCAGTTGCCGCTCCAGCTTCGCATCCGCAGCCATCGGGTCTTGCTTGTCGAAGCTGTAGAAATAAATGTGGGTGTTGCCGTCGCGCCAGCTCCGCCAGAGAAATCCGCCTCTGGTTTTGAGAAAAGGAATCTCGATTCTCTCAAAATCTATCCATGAATCGGGAGTTGTTTCACTGAACGCGATCCTCGATTTGCCGGTCTTCGCGTCGATGAAGAACAACTCCATCTTGTCTTGCTTCCGGTTCACCAGCGCTGCCCAAATCACTCCCTCTTTGACCCAGCCAAACCGCGGGATGTAGGCCTCTTCATCCGTTGTCAGCGAAAGCCACCGCACCTTGCCCTTTTCCGCGTCCGCCACTCCGAGCTTTACCACCGGATTCGGATCGCCCACCTTGGGATACTTTTCGTTCTCGACGTTGGGATGCGTCGGCATCCAATCCGTGATGGGATAAATCGGCACCTTGCTCTCGTCCATGTGCAGGAACACGATCTCTTTGCTGTCGGGCGACCAGAAATAATTGCTGCGTACCCCCAACTCTTCCCCGTACACCCAGTCGATATCGCCATTGAACAAATTTTCGCCGGTATCTTTCGTCAACGCTTTCTCGTCCTTACCGCTCACCGGACGAACATACAGATTGTGCTTGCGCACGTACGCCACGTGCCCACCGTCCGGAGAAAACTTCGGATCTCCACTTGGATCACCCGCCGACGTAAACTGCACCGCCGTCTCGGTCCCCAGGTCGTACATCCACAGCTGCCCCTGCGCATCGAAAATCAAGTGCTTCGAATCCGGCGCCCACAAATACGCTGCCACGTGGTACCGCGTCAGTCGCTCCTTCTCCCGCTCGTTCTTCACCTTGTTCACGTCCGGATCGAGCGACGCCAGCTTCGCTGCGCTCACCAGCATCTTCTTTTCGCCGGTGGAGGCGTCCGCGTACCACAATTCGCCATTCTCTCCCTTTTCGTCACGCTGCACATATGTGAGCTTGGTCCCATCCGGACTCCACTCCGCATTCTCGAGCCCGCGCCCCCCCAACCCGCCGGGCTGATAGATGCTTTCGATGGTCAGAGGCTTGGTAGGCTCAGTCTGCGCCCCCGCCGGTACGGCAAAGATGGCAAAGAAGATGAAAGCGAACAGGACAAAGCAGGCGATCAAGGAAATCTGTCTTTTCACGAAGCGACCTCACAGGAAGAAGTAACTGCAGACGCACAAGGCGCGAACCATCGAGTGTACACCGCCCCGGCCCCATCAGCGCGAGCTGCGGGGACTGCGATCGCGGTCGGGAGATCGAACCGTTGGACCTGCCTCGCCGCTAAGGTCGCACGAGATAACCCAACATCCTGGCCGTGCATGACATCGGAACCCACGACGGCGCTCCCTACATAGTTTGCGAACTGCTGGAAGGGGAGACCCCGCGCGCGATTGAACGGGCCGATCTTCCACCGGCGGCTTCGGCGTCACCCGGGTTGTGGCAACGCCTGACGGTCAATCCCTCGCCTTCAATACCTTGCGAGACCTCTCGGAACTGTACCTCCTCCAGGGACTGAACTGATCCCCTCCGCGACCAACCCTCCCCCGGGTCCGCTCCGCACTTACGCCGGAGCCACGATTCTCGTCCCAAGCCCGTAAATCGCGCTCCTCCGCATGCTAGAATCAATGCATATTCAATGCTTCCTGACATAGAAAACCTGCTGAAACTGCAAGACACCGACAAGGAAATCCGCCGCCTGCAAGATGAGGTTGCCGAATTCCCCAAGCGCGTCGCCGTCATCGAGCAGAAATTGGCAGGGATAAAAGCCCAGCTGGAAAAAGCTCAAGCCGCCGTCAAGGCCGACGAAGCCGCCCGTCGCAAGTACGACACCGCCATCAACGATCTCCGCGGCAAGATTTCCAAGTACCGCGACCAGTCCCTCGACGTAAAGACCAACGATCAGTACAAGGCGCTGCTGCATGAAATCCAGTTCGCCGAAAAGGAAATCGCCGGCAACGAAGATAAGATTCTCGAGCTGATGGTTAACGCGGACGCGCGTGATAAAGAAGTCAAGGCCGCGCAAGCTGAGCTGAAAGCCGAAACCGCCGAGATCGAAAAAGAAAAAGAAGAAGCCCGCCTGCTTACAGCGAAGGACGAAAAGCTTCTGGCTGAGTGGCGCGCCAAGCGTGACCAGATCCGCACCAGCGTCAACGAAGACCTGCTCCGCCACTACGAGCGCGTGTCCAAATTCCGTGGGAGCGGCCTCTCCGAAGTCCGCGAGCAGAAATGTATGGCCTGTCGCGTCATGCTGCGGCCTCAGACATACAACGAAGTTCGCTCTGGCCTGCAGACCATCGTCTGCGACTCCTGTCAGCGGATCCTGTATTTCAATCCCGCCGACGAACTCGCCGACCTGAAGCCCTCGACCACGCGTCCCAAACGCCATCATCCCAAAATCGACGCACCCCAAGCCTGGTACTATCGCGCAGAGTTCGGCGGCATCGGCGAGGTCTTCCTCTGTCTGACCACCGCCCGCGGCCAGTCCAGCCGCCGCGTCTACGACGTCCACACCGGACGCCTCATCGGCGATATCCTCATCCGCGAAGGCGATTACCGCCAGGCCTTCCCCGAGGACATCACCGGAGCCATGCGCCTGAACGGCGGTTGGAGCGAAGGAGAACTCGACGCCTTCGGCAATGAACTCCCCATGGTGGCCCTGGACTCGCTCCGCGCCGACCTGGATCTAGCCCGCCACGAAGCCGCGAGTGGATCTCACGTCAAGCCGCAGGTCCCAGCAACAACCACCGAGCAAGCCGCCAGCTAAAAAGGTTTAGGTTTTAGGTTTATGTGGGCACAGCCGCCTTCGGCTGTCCAAGTCTTGGTTTTCTGTGTGGGACCGGATTGCTTGTGTGGGACCGGGTCTCTGACCCGGTCGTCGAGCGCAGCTCGACCCTGCCGCCGCCTTATCCGAACTCCAACGTTTAAGATGGCTGCATGCCCAAAGCCCCCGCACCCGAGAGTCTCCCCACAGTGATGATCTCCCCCCGCGGCGCCACCCGCCTCAAAGACGGCCACGTCTGGGTCTACCGCTCCGACATCGTCTCCGCCGACGACGTCCTTCCCGGGTCGCTGACCCGCGTGACCGACCACCGCGGCAAGCCCCTCGGTAGCGCCCTCTACTCCAGTTCCTCGCAAATCGCCATCCGCATGATCTCGCATGACCATGTAGCTGATCTTCCCGCCCTCCTTCGCCAGCGCATCGCCGCCGCCATCGCTTACCGCGCGCCTCTGGTAACAGACACCGAAGCCTACCGCGTCATCTTCAGCGAAGCCGACTTCCTCCCTGGCCTAATCGTTGACCGTTACGGCGACATCCTCTCCCTGCAGATCCTCACCCAGGCCATGGACGCCGATCCCATACGTGATGCGATCCTAGCCGAGCTGACCGCCCGCCTGCACCCAGCGTCCATCATCGAGCGCGTGGATCCGCGCGTGCGTGAATTGGAATCCCTTCCGCCTCGCGCCTCCGGCATCCTACAAGGCAGCAAGACCGCCACCACCTTCGCTATGAACGCAGTTCAGTTCCATTTCGACGCCCTCGAAGGCCAGAAAACCGGAGCCTTCCTCGACCAGCGTGAGAACTACGCCGCTGCCGCCCACTACGCCAACGGAGAGGCTCTCGACGTCTTCTGCTATCAAGGGGGCTTCGCCCTCCACCTCGCTGCCCATTGTTCGCAAATCACCGGCGTCGACAGCTCGCGTCCCGCACTCGAAGTCGCCGACCAGAACGCCATGCTCAATCAGACACTTCTCAAGGGAAAAGAAATCGAGTGGATCGAGGCCAACGCCTTCGACCTCCTGAAGGACTACTCCTCCTCTGATCGCCACTACGATGCCATCGTCCTCGACCCCCCCGCCTTCGCCAAGAGCAAGCGCGACCTCGACGCGGCCCTTCGCGGCTACAAGGAACTCAATTTGCGCGCTCTGAAGATGCTCCGTCCCGGCGGGATCCTCGTCACCTGCTCCTGCTCCTACCACGTCAGCCAGCCCAACTTCCTTGAAATGCTAGCCTCCGCCGCCCTCGACGCCCACCGCACCCTGCGCCTGGTCGAGGTTCGCGGACAGGCCAGAGACCATCCCGTTCTTCTGAATGTCCCCGAAACCTCCTATCTAAAGTGCGTGATTGCGTCCGTAAGCTAGTGAAAATAAGCATAATTTTGTAGTTGACAGTAATACACTCAACTTTTATGCTTCTTTTACGCTAACTACGCGTCTAATGAAGTGACCGCAGCCCTGAGCCAGTTCCCAGAGCCCGGTCGCGAACTTCTGAAGCAAATCGAACCACCAAATTCTGAAGGAGGGTTTAGCCATGACCGTATTAACCCGTTGGGAGCCGTTCCGTGAGTTTTCCACTCTGCAGGACCGCATCAACCGCGTGTTCCGCGATTCCTACAGCAGCGCAGGCCAGGACGAGGCTCTGACCACTTCCAGCTTCGCCCCCGCCGTCGACGTCTACGAAGACGAGCACAAGGTCACTTTGAAGATCGAAGTGCCCGGAATCGACGAGAAAGACATCGACGTCCGCGTGGAGAACAATACCCTCACCGTGCACGGCGAGCGCAAGATCGAAAAAGAAGAGAAAGAAGAGAACTACCGCCGCGTGGAGCGCCAGTATGGCAGCTTCACCCGCACCTTCACTCTGCCCACCACTGTGGACACCGAGAACGTTTCGGCGACCTACGACAAAGGCGTCCTGAAGATCAACCTGCCCAAGAAGGCCGAAGCCAAGCCGAAACAAATCAAAGTCAACGTCGGCAGCGAGAAGTCGATCGAAGCCAAAGCCCCCAGCAAAGCCGCGTAACCTAAGTGCTCGTGTGGGACCGGGTCTCAGACCCGGTCATCGAGCGCAGCTCGATTGCTTTTGGCGGGAGGCGGCAGAAATGCCCGCCTCCCGTTTTGTTGTAGCGCCGGCGTCTCGCCGGCTGTCGTGGCGGCGTCCTCGCCGCCACACTTGCAAGTGCGAAAGAAGCTAGAAACTGGAGTTCATCATGGCAATCCGTTGGGACAAGTTCACCGTTAAAGCGCAGGAAGCCGTCCAGCGCGCAAATCAACTCGCCTCCGAGCACGGCAATCCCGAACTGCGTCCGATTCACCTGCTCGCCGCGCTGCTCGAAGACAAAGAAGGCATCGTCCCGCCCGTGCTCGAAAAAATCGGCATCGGCCCGCAAGCCGTCCTCGCCGAGATCTACAAAGAGATCGACAAGCTCCCCAAAGTCTCCGGAGAATCCGCCCAAGTCACGCTCTCGAACGAAGTCAATAAGCTGCTCGAACAGGCCTTTAAAGAAGCCTCGAACTTCAAAGATGAATACGTGTCCACCGAGCACCTGCTTCTGGCCATCACCAGCCTCAAACGCGACCCCGGCCAGCAGATCCTTGCCGCCCACGGCGCAACCAACGACGCGATTCTGAAGGCGCTCGCAGTCGTCCGCGGCTCGCAGAAAGTCACCGACCAGAATCCCGAAGCTAAGTTCCAGGCCCTCGACAAATACGCCCGCGACCTCACCGAGCAAGCGCGCCGCGGCAAGCTCGATCCCGTCATCGGACGCGACGAAGAAATCCGCCGCGTCGTTCAGGTCCTCTCGCGCCGCACGAAGAACAATCCTGTGCTCATCGGCGAGCCCGGCGTCGGCAAGACCGCCATCGTCGAAGGTCTCGCGCAGCGCATCATTTCCGGCGACGTCCCCGAAGGTCTGAAGAACAAGCGCGTAGTCGCACTCGACCTTGGCGCGATGCTGGCCGGCGCAAAATACCGCGGCGAGTTTGAAGACCGCCTGAAGGCTGTCCTCAAAGAAATCGAAGACTCGCAGGGCCAGATCATCCTCTTCATCGACGAGTTGCACACGCTGGTCGGCGCCGGAGCGGCCGAAGGCGCCATCGACGCTTCGAACATGCTGAAGCCCGCGCTCGCTCGCGGTGAGCTGCGCGCCGTCGGCGCCACCACGCTCAACGAATACCGCAAGTACATCGAAAAAGACACCGCCCTCGAACGCCGGTTCCAGATCGTCTTCGTCGGCGAGCCCAACGTCGAAGACACCATCTCGATCCTTCGCGGCCTCAAGGAAAAGTACGAAGTGCATCACGGCGTGCGCATCAAAGACTCGGCCATCGTCGCAGCAGCCACGCTCTCGCACCGCTACATCAGCGACCGTTTTCTTCCCGACAAGGCAATCGACCTCATCGACGAAGCGGCGTCTTCGTTGCGCATCCAGATCGATTCCTTGCCTACCGACATCGATCAACTGGACCGCAAAGCCACCCAACTCGAAATCGAAAAACAAGCGCTGAAAAAAGAAGACGACCCAAATTCCCGCGAGCGCCTGGCGATCATCGAGAAAGAACTCGCCGAAATCCGAGAGAAATCCAACACTCTGAAGGCCAACTGGAAGAAAGAAAAAGATCTCATCGCCCGCGTTCGCGCGCTCAAAGAGCAGATTGAAAAGCTAAAAGCAGAAAACCAAGCCGAGACGCGCGCGGGAAATCTTCAACGCGCATCTGAAATTCAATACGGTCTAATCCCTCGGGCGGAAGACGAACTCGCCAAGCTCACCAAGCAGATGGAGAACCAGGGCGGCAAGCGCATGCTGAAAGAGGAAGTCGACGAAGAAGACGTCGCGCGCATTGTCTCCAAATGGACCGGAATCCCGGTCTCGAAGATGCTCGAAGGCGAAGTCAAGAAGCTGGTCACCATGGAAGAGCGCCTGCGCCTGCGCGTCGTCGGCCAGGACGCCGCTCTGGAGCGCGTCGCCAATGCCATTCGCCGTTCGCGCGCTGGACTCAGCGATCCCAAGCGTCCCATCGGCTCGTTCATCTTCCTGGGCTCAACGGGAGTCGGCAAAACTGAACTCGCTCGCGCCCTCGCCGAATTTCTGTTCGACGACGAACACGCACTGCTCCGCATCGACATGTCCGAATACATGGAGAAGCACTCGGTCTCTCGCCTGATCGGCGCGCCTCCGGGCTATGTTGGTTACGAAGAAGGCGGACAGCTCACTGAGCAGGTTCGCCGCCGTCCGTATGCGGTCGTGCTGTTTGATGAAATTGAAAAGGCACATCCCGACGTCTTCAACATTCTTCTCCAGATGATGGACGATGGTCGATTGACCGACGGCAAAGGCCGCGTCGTCGACTTCAAGAACACCATCATCATTATGACGTCGAACATCGGCTCCAGCTATTTGCAGTCGGACCATGTGCGCACGCCGGAGGAATTCGAAAAGGCCAGCGAGCAGGTTCTGAGCCTGCTGCACACGCATTTCAAGCCCGAGTTCCTCAACCGTGTCGACGACATCATCGTCTTCGGCCCGCTGGGCAAGGAGCAACTGGTCAAGATCATCGAACTGCGTCTGGAAGACGTTCGCCGCCTGCTGGCCGACCGCAAGATTTCGCTCGAACTCACCGACGCAGCGAAAGAGCTTCTGTTCGCGCAAGGGTATGACCCGAATTTCGGTGCCCGGCCGCTGAAGCGTTCGATTCAAAAGCTCGTGCAGGATCCACTCGCGCTGAAGATCCTCGATGGCGAAGTCCTGCACGGCGATCACATCATCGTCGACGCCGACAAGAAGGCAGGCAAGATGACGTTCGAAGTCAGCCCGCGCGTCGGCGAGAAGGCGCCAGCCAAGACCAAGAGGTGACAGGCCACGGATTGCACAGATTTACACGGATCAAATCCATTTCACCCGGAGTTGATCTGTGCGAATCCGTGTTGATCCGTGGCAAAGTTTCTGTATCATGATCTCCGGCGCGCGAGGCGCCGCTCATGACACGAACCTTCTCGTCGCTCACAGCAGTTATTCTGATTTCGCTCGTCCAACTCTCTGTTGCCCAAGCTCCTATGAAATGGAAAATTCACGACCTCAATCGCCCATTGCCGCCGGTGATCGATCCCGGAACCGCCAGCACGCAGGACGCTCCCGGACGCGCTCCGTCGGACGCCGTTGTTCTCTTTGACGGCAAAGACCTGTCGCGCTGGGTCGACGGCGACGGCAAGCCCGCAAAGTGGAAAGTCGAAAACGGCTACATGGAAGTCGTAGCCAAGACCGGCAATATCTCCACGCGCGACTCCTTCGGAGACTGCCAGCTGCACGTGGAATTCGCCGAGCCTTCACCCGGCAAGGGAGAGAGCCAGGAGCGCGGCAACAGCGGCGTCTTCCTGATGAGCACGTATGAGATCCAGGTGCTCGACTCGTACGAGAACAAGACCTACGCCGACGGGCAGGCTTCGGCGGTTTACGGACAATATCCGCCGCAAGTGAACGCTTCGCGTCCTCCGGCGCAGTGGCAGACCTACGACATCATCTTTCACCGCCCGCACTTCAAAGATGGCAAGGTCACGCAACCAGCGCGGGTAACCGTGCTGCATAACGGCGTGCTCGTGCAGGACAACGTGGAACTCACCGGCCCGACCGCACACGGCGAGCGTCCTCCGTACAAGGCTAGTCCAGACAAAATGCCGCTCCAACTGCAGGACCACGGCAATCCCGTACGCTACCGCAATATCTGGATTCGCGAACTGCACGAAGGGGAGTGAGAAGGTTCACGTAGCGGCGGACGCATTCGTCCGCCCGCAGGAAGTGTTGTCTACAATGTTGGCGACTTCGCGGCGAAAGCATCGGTCACCGCGGGCGCTTGCGCCAGATACCACGCGACCGCCGCACGCAGCGCGATCTGCAATCCGTACCAGAGCACCGGAACACCGAGTTCTGCCATCGAGATCTTCGGGACGAGCGCTGCGACAGCAACCACCACAACCAGCATCGCGGCCCAGCGCGCCCAATTGTGCAGCCGGAATAATCCCCAGGCAACGAGCGCGTAACCGGCTCCGACGAGCATTGCCATGTACGGACCGGCGAGTTCCAGTCCATACATGAGCTGCGCTCCGCTCATCAGGGAAATCGCCTCGGGCGCGAGCAACTTCACGACACCAATTGTCCACAAATAGATCGCGGCCAGAAAGAAGAGAGACGAAATGACGGTAACGCCCGCGGGCCGCTGCATAAGAGCAACACCAATCCGAGCTTTGTCATCCGGAGCGGCGTTCTTTGCCGCGAAGGATCTATGCATTATCTCAGCGGCCGAGAGTTGCATAGATCCTTCGCGAGACAAAACCCGTCTCGCTCAGAATGACAACTTGTTTCGGGGATTCAGGATTTAAGCCAAGTCAAACAGCAGCACTTCCGCGTCAGAAGTGCCCTTGATGCTCAGCTTCTTCTCGTCGCTGATCGCCGCGCCGTCGCCCTGCGCGAGCGGCTTTCCGTTCAGTTCGACTGCGCCACGTGCAACCTGCAGCCAGCCGTGGCGTCCGGCGGCGAACTCGTGCTCGACTTCTTCTCCGGCCTTGAGCAGCGTGACGTAAAGGTTCGCGTCCTGGTTGATCTTCACCGATCCATCGCTGGTATCACGCGACGCGATCAACCGCAGCTTGCCTCGCTTCTGCGCCTCGGGAAACGACTTCTGCTCGTAGCTCGGCGCGAGCGCGGCCTTCTCGGGTTGAATCCATATCTGCAGCAGATGCACCGCGTCGGTCGTCGACGGATTGAACTCGCTGTGGCGAATGCCGCTGCCTGCAGTCATGCGCTGTCCATCGCCGGGAAGAATCACTGATCCCGTTCCCAGGCTGTCTTTGTGCTCGAGCTTGCCCTCAAGCACGTAGGTGATAATTTCCATATCGCGATGCGGGTGCGTGGGGAATCCAGTGTTGGGCGCAACCCAATCTTCGTTGATGACGCGCAGCGAGCGGAATCCCATCCACTTCGGATCCCAGTAATCGCCGAAGCTGAATGTGTGATGAGTTTTGAGCCAGCCGTGGTTTCCGCCACCACGTTCCTGGCTGGGACGAATCTGAATCATGGCGTTCTCCGTTCCAGATTGAGTTTTTTAAGGAGTAATCAACTGATAAACATTAGATGCTGCAACGATGCGGAAAGCTCCAACCGCGCGCGGCGAGGAAAAATTGCGGAGGGAGTCTGGAATGAGGGAGTCGAAACGGGAAAGGTTACTGGTTAGTACCCCCTACCCCCCCTCCCCCTACCTTCTGAAACCCGCGACTGGCGCGGGGTTTGCAAAATCTGTCTGCAAAATCTTGAGCCCCAAGGGGTTAGAGGTCAAAATCTTGAAAACACAGCACTTGGCTCGACCTCTCTGGGTTCACCCACGGCGACGCCGGTGCATATAATGCCGCACTTCAAAATCCGACGCAAGGTCAGATGTCACACAGTTCGGCGCCAAGGCTGTGGATTTCTGTTTGCTCCGTCGTCACTATGGTTAGCTCTTCTCAGGCAACAAGGTACATAGATCCTTCGGCCTGCAAAAAGCGCAGGCCTCAGGATGACAGGGCGTAGACGATTCGCTATGGCACACTAGCTTCATGCACCGTCTTACCTTTGGCGACTTCGAACTTAGCGTTTTTTCGGACGGTACTTACCCGCTCGATGGCGGCGCATTTTTCGGCGTCGTTCCAAAAGTGATGTGGTCACGCAAGGTTGTGGCCGACGAAAAGAACTACGTCACGGCCGGACTGAATACGCTCGTCATCCGCACCGGCAAGCAGACCGTGCTCGTGGAGACCGGGATGGGCAACAAGCTCTCGCCGCGCATGGCCAAGTTTTACGGGCAGCCGGCGGGACTACTCAACGATCTTGCGGCGGGCGGCGTTTCGCCGGAAGACGTGGACATCGTCATCAACTCGCATCTGCATTTCGATCACTGCGGATGGAACACCGTGCGCGACGGGAATGGCAAGTTTGTCGCGACGTTTCCACGCGCGAAGTATTATGCTCCCGAAGGCGAGTGGCAGTATGCGCGGCACCCCAGCGAGCGCGACTCCATCAGCTTCATCTCTGAGAATTACGATCCGCTGGTCGAGAGCGGGCAGATGACGCTGCTCAAGGGCGGCGAAGAAATTGTCCCGGGCATTTCCGTGAAGACGTTTCCCGGGCACACGGCGCACATGCAGGCTGTAATCGTGCGGAGTCAAGGGAAGACGGCCTGCTACATCTCCGACCTGATGCCCACGACGGCGCACATCGACCTGACCTGGGGCATGGGCTTCGACCTTTATCCGCTGCAAACGATTGAGAGCAAGAAACAGTATTATGCTCAGGCAGTGCCGGAAAAGTGGCTGACGGTTTTCACGCACGATCCGAAGACGCCGTGGGCGTATGTGGAGAGGGATGAGTTGGGAAAAATGGTAGCGAAGGGAGTGTGAATCGAAATGTCGCAGAAGAGTGTTGTGAAGCTTGGTCGAATATTCGTGGCCGAACGCTGGTGCATCGCGTTCGTGATGCTCGCGCTCTGTTTCGTGGCACAAGCCCAGCAGAACAAGAGCGTGCCCGCCAAGGCATCTTTGACGGGCCGCTACGAAGGCTCCGCGCAAAACAAGGCGGAAGAAGTGATCACGGTCGCCATTGATCTGACCGAGAAGGAAGGCGCGCTCTCCGGCACAATCCACTCCTCGCACGGAGATTTTCCCATCACCGGCGGCTCGCACCAGGCGGAAGCAGTCACGATTGAGTTCGATGCCGGCGGGCCGGGCACTATCTCGCTGCACATTGCTGACGACAAGTTAGTGGGAACGTGGAGCGCGGGGGAAGACGGCGGACCGTTGGACGTGAAGAGAATTCCTGCGCCAGAGGGCGGGGCAAAAGACAAGTCCTAAGGGACTACCACTGTGGAATTCGCGGGCGGGGGAGCCCGCGCCACATTTCCGAAAACTGCTATATTGTCCCCGCGCGGTGGAATGCTCCAAGCTTGGCTTGGACCGGGCTTTCGGGCCGGGTTGGGCCTCTCTGGGGTTACCCCAGGGGAACTTGAGTAGGTGGGATTTTCGTCGCGTGAGCGTCTCTGCGCTCCGGCGCAGGCTTGCTCACGCAGGGTCGGACTCGTTGGAGCATTCCGCCGTCGTTTGTCATGCAGGACTCTTCTCTTCTCGGGGCGCTGGCCCAGGCTCTTGTCGCCGGCGAACCAACCGTTGAACTCCTTGTCTATCGCTGCAGCCGCACACTGGGCAAGTCTTGGCGTTGGATTCGTCCGCTCGCCCTGCGCTATTTAGGAAACTTTGGAACGGGGACGCGTCCGCGACACCGGGATGTGGTTCGGTTTCTGCGGGGCGACGCGGGCTTGCAGCGGGCGCGATCGAGATATTCCGGAGAACTCCAGTTGAGAGAGGTGCTGACGGTACCGCAGCCGATGCGGCCTACGGCAGCCGCCGTGACGTGGGACATTCCCGCGATCGACTCTCCGGGAGACTTGGCCAAGTGGCTGGGGCTTGACCCCGGCGAGTTGCGGTGGTTCGCCGATCTGAAGGCGCTGGGGTACAGAAACTCGCGCGAGCAGCTGCGGCACTATCACTACCGGATTCTGGCCAAGCGGTTCGGCAGCGTTCGATTGATTGAGGCGCCGAAGCCGCGCCTAAAGGACTTGCAGCGGCAGATTCTGCTGTGGATTCTCGAAAAGATCCCGCCGCATCCGGCGGTGCATGGGTTCGTGAAGGAGCGGTCGATCAAATCATTTGTCGCGCCGCACGTGGGCCAGCGGGTTGTGTTGCGAATGGATCTGCGGGACTTCTTTCCCACGTTCGGCGGGGTGCGGATTCAGAATTTCTTTCGGACGTTGGGATACCCAGAGTCGGTCGCCGATCTGCTCGGAGGAATTTGCACGAATGCCACTCCGCGGGACGTCTGGAATGGGATCGCGACGAATCTTGGCTCGGTAGGCGTCGGCGAGGCACGGCGGTTGTACGCGCGACCGCATCTGCCGCAGGGCGCACCTACATCGCCTGCGCTCGCGAATATTTCCTTTTACCGGCTCGATTGCCGGTTGGCTGCCTTGGCTCAATCCGCGGGCGGGAGTTACACGCGGTATGCCGATGATCTCGCGTTTTCGGGCGGTGAGGGATTTGAGAAGAGCGTCGAGCGCTTCGAGTTGCACGTCGCGGCGATTCTATTGGAGGAAGGGTTCGCGGTGAATCATCGCAAGACGCGGGTCATGCGCCAGGGAGTGCGGCAGCATCTAGCGGGACTCGTGACCAACCAGCGTCCAAACATTGCTCGACGCGATTTCGACCGGCTGAAGGCTGTGCTGACCAACTGCGTTCGAGTGGGACCCGAGAGTCAGAACCGCGAGGGGCGTCCGCGTTTTCGGGCGCACCTTGAGGGGCGCGTGGCTTTTGTGGAGATGATCAACCCTCAGAAGGGAAGGCGCCTGCGAGCGATTCTGGAGCAGGTTCGTTGGCCGGACTAGTCTTCTAGCTATTGCGCACGAGCATTGCGCCGGCAGCTTCGCGGGCGGGAGCGTGTCCTGAGCTTGCTGAAGTGGCGCACGCGCCACATAATCTGGCTTCGAAGAATTCTTCCACGCGCGCCAGGATCTCTGGCGCGCTCTTCGATTCGTAGATCGCTTTGCGCAGGCCCGCGCCACCGGGCACGCCATGGGTGAACCAGCTTGCGAACTGCTTCATCTTGCCTACGGCGTCGGGCAGTTCTTCTTCGATCAGCATCTGGAAGTAGGTGCGGATCATCTGGTAGCGGTCGGCCTCGGACGGGTGGTCGTAAGGCCGCCCCACGTAGCCCCGGACGCATTCGTCCGGGGCGGCCGAAGGCGACGCCGAGCGTTGTCCATCGACTACGCTGCCAAATTCAAAACCAGTCGCGCTTTCCTCGACCGGGCGGACGAATGCGTCCGCCCCTACGTGGGCGCAGTACTGCTCGATCTGGCGGAAGATCCACGGGTTCGATGGGGCACTGCGGCCGATCATGACGGCGTCGCACCCCGTTTGCATCACCATGGCGCAGGCGTCTTCCGGACTGCGAATATCGCCGTTGCCGATGACGGGAATCCTCACCGCGTCTTTGATGGCGGCGATCCACTCCCAGCGAGCCTGGCCGCTGTAGCCCATCTCGCGGGTGCGGGCATGCAGCGCGACGGCGGCCAGGCCGCAATCTTCTGCCATGCGGGCCAGTTCCACGCACACGATCTCTTCGTCGTTCCATCCGGCGCGGAATTTTACGGTGAAGGGAATCTTCACGGCGGCGCGCACGGCCTCGAAAATCTTGCCGATCGCGGGCAGATCGCGCAGCAGGCCGGAGCCTCCGTTACACTTCACGACTTTCTTCGCGGGGCAGCCCAGATTCAAATCCACCAGGTCGAAACCCAGGCCCTCAACCATGCGCGCGGCCTCGGCCATCACGTTGGGATCGCTGCCGAAAAGCTGCGCCGAGATGGGATGCTCGTCTTCGTAGAAGTGGAGATAGCGTTTGGCCTTCTGGTCTTTTTTGCGGAGCACGCCGTCGGCCGAGGTGAACTCGGTCATGATGAGGCCGCATCCGCCGAGGTTGCGAATGAAGCGGCGAAAGACGGTGTCGGTGACTCCGGCCATCGGGGCCAGGACCGTGGCGGGAGAGATGCTGACGGTGCCGATGGTCAGGCTCGCCGGCACTGGCTTCAGCAAAGCGAACTGCCGACCACCGGTCTCCGCTCCACTCGGGTGCACTGGCGCTGCCTGGCGGACAGAGCCTGCCCTGAGCGTGCCGAAGGGAGTGTCCGCCCCACACGTTCCCCCCGAGTTGTCCCAGAACTTCTTCACCGTCTTATTCTACCTGCGGCCACAAAACGAAGCCCTCGCCGGAGCGAGGGCTCGATCTCTGAATTGATTGGCGCGAAACCGTGGCGAAAAGCGCCAGTTACTTCGCGGCCGGAGTTGCGGGTGCGTCCTTCTTGGCGTACTTGCGGCGGAAACGCTCGACGCGGCCGGCGGTGTCCATCAGTTTCTGCTTGCCGGTGAAAAACGGGTGGCAGTTTGAGCAAATTTCAACACCGATGTCGCCCTTATGGGTCGAACGGGTCACAAATGCGTTGCCGCACGCGCAATGCACGCGCACTTCATTGTATGCGGGATGAATAGCTGCTTTCATGGTAATTCCGTCCTCGATTCGAATATTAGATTCTACTGGATATCCACAGGATTCGGCAAACGCGGAAGCTGTCAGCCATCAGCTTTTAGCTCTCAGCCAAACCCTTTAGATCGTTCGCCCTACAGGCAGATCCAAGCTGAAAGCTGAAAGCTGACAGCTGAAAGCTCAGTGCTTTCTTCAAAACCGGAACAAATAGCTCACCTTCACGAAAAACTGGCGGCTGTCGTTGATGTAGCCCCTGGCGGTATTGGTGACGTAGCCGGGCGAGGTTGGAGTCTGCGGGACCACGTCCAGGTTCTGCAGGTCGCTGTTGTAGCCGACATAGATCGCGGTGCCGGGATGCACGAGGTAGGTAATGAGGAAGTCGGTATTGAATTCCTTCTGGGTGGGCAGATAGGTGTAGGGCGATCCGATACCCGGTGTCCCGGCCAGGAGCGCGTTGTATTGCAGGATCAGACGCACCGACAGCTTCGGCGTGAACTGCCAGTTCCACTTGCTGCGCAGGATGTGATCGTTGAAGATTCCGCGGCCGATGCCAGGGAGCTGGGTCTGTTCAAACAGATAGGTCGGATTGTTCGTGCGCAGGCGTTCAAACAGGTAACTGTTCTCAATCTTCAAAGGCTTGATTGGGCGGAGCGTAAGACTGACCCCGGCCATGTCCTCCCGCGCCAGGAATGGCTGGTTGTAAACCGTTGGAGCGGCCGGCGGCACACCCGCCAATGCAACAAAATTGACGCCATCACCCCAGTAATAGCTCGCGGCGATCGTGGCTTTCTTGAGGTATCCAGTCTGGACCGTGGCGCCGCTGGTGTGTTGGTGATAGTCCTCATTCCCCAGGGTCGTCGGGGCGCAATACAAGGAGTACCCGTAGAAGCAAAAATCCTGCGGACGCAGACGCTCGCGCGATTCCTCATAGGGCCTCAGATAAATGAAAGTCTGGCCTCGTCCTTGAATCGCAAGGTAAGGCGCATAGTCCGTGTCGAGGCGCAAGCCGGTGTGGTCAAAATCGTAGCGCAGATTGAGCGACGGCCCCCAACTTAAAATCCAGCCATGTTTGGGACGAAATCGGTAACGAACATTCTGCTGAGTCTCGCGGATGTCGACCCGATTGACGAATCCCGGAATCGTCACGAACCCGGGAGTGATGTTGTTGTAAGTTCCCTCGTAGGAAAAGTGCAACCCTTCCCGCTGCAACCCGAGCCTCTCGGCCGGTCCGGCATAGTAGTTGCCGTTGCCCACGTTCCCTGAACTGAAGGGGTAGAGATTGGCTTCACAGTTGAGGTTAAGGTAGCTCGACGTGGCGACGGCCTGGCCCTCGAGGGTCCAGGTCGGGGAGAGTGTCAGCCGAGTGTCGAGGCCGCCAATCCGGTTGAATTCGCCGGTTGCGGGACACTCCCAGTCGGTGTAGATGGCGCCGACGCTAGATTGCCGGAAGATGTCGCGGCTTACCCGTGCGATGGTGAAGTAGGAGCGAATCCCCGCATACGGGCTATAGTCGGGCACGGCCAGGCCGGGGCTGCGGTCATCGGTCGCCAGCAAGCCGACTGAGTAGGGACCATCCTTACCGGTCAGGCGGATTCCCGCTGAGGGATCGGCGATGCTGCGCGTAAAGAGAAGATCCATCGGCGTGCGAAAGAAGTCTTCATTCTCCAGAAAAAACGGACGCTTTTCCGGGAAATACACGGCGTAGCGCTGGTTGACCGTGATCTGAGGGTCCTCGGATTCAACCTGGCTGAAGTCTGGATTCGCGGTTAGGTCGACGACGAAGTGATCGTGGATGACGAACTTCGCGTCCATGCCGATCTGGCCCTGTGCCGTCGCATCCTGAAAATATGGGTTCGTGGGATCTCGAGTATCGAGGGCACGAAAGCCGCGCATAAGGCCGTACGGAATCAGGTCGATGCTGTGGCCGGGTGAAATTCCTTCCAGGCCATACAGGGTTGCGGCCTGACTGAGGCGGCCCTGGATCCGGCGCGAAATCTGCGGCCAGAAGGAATCTTCATTCTTACGATGGATCCCCCGATACAAAATGATTCCCCACACTTGCTGCTGCGTCGACGGAAAGCGCAGGCTCTTAAAAGGGATCGCGAACAAGACTGCATAGCCGCGGCTGGTCACCTTGCCGTTCGAGTTCCATACGGTATCAAACGAAGTGTCGAAGTTCCCGTTGACCTCTTCGCGTGAAGCCTCGGTCCAGATCGCGTCCCATTGCACGCCGAGCGGCGTGGTTTGGAAGGCGTAGGCCCGGCGCCGGTCGTGAAACGTGTCGAGCATGACCTCGACCTGGTCGTCGTCGTAAACGTCTTCGCGGCGCGACATGCGGGCGCGAACTTTCCTGGGATCGTCGAAACACACGAACACGATGTACAGACTCTTTTGGTCGTAGCCCAGGTAGGCATCGGTGGGCTCGGAAACACTTTCTCCGTCGTGCGGATTGCGCTGGGTGAAGCCGCTGACCTTCGCCATTTGGAGGGCGACCTCTCCTTGCGGCTTCATGCTTAGGAAGTCGTCCAACGCGGGAGGGCGCGGCAACCGCGGGATCGTCAGGGCAGGAGGCCCCGCGTCACGTTTCGGGGCAGGTTGCTGCACCGAAGGATTTTGCGGTGCGGCTTGGGAATCCTGCACGGCGGGAGTCGATTGTGGTGTGCTGGATCCCTGAGTGCTCTTTTCCGAGTCCTGAAGCAGCGCAAATCGCAGCGAGGAAGGGGAAGCCGGAAGCTCCGTTGCCGAGAGAGCTAGAACCGTAATGACCGCGAGTTTCGCGCGAAAATGGGCCCTACACCTCAGAACTCGAAACAGGCGCAAAACGGTCCCCTCTTCTCCCCGCCCCCTACGGGGGAATTGAGCAAGATACACCAAGCACCGGCAGACAAAACAGCAAAATGATGTTTGTCGGGTTTGCCGAACAGGTTCCCGCGATCACAGGCGCGGTTAAAAAATGGATCCAGGCTAGAACAGCGAGCTTTGCCGTCGAGTCGGCGTGATCTTGAAATAGTCATACGCCAGCTGCGTGGCGACGCGTCCGCGGGGAGTGCGGTTCAGAAATCCGGCCTGCATCAGGAAGGGCTCGTAGATCTCTTCGATCGCGTCCGGCTCCTCGGCCAGCACTGCGGCCAGCGTGTTCACGCCGACAGGGCCGCCCTGGTATTTCTCGATGATGGTGAGCAGCAGGCGGCGGTCGACTTCGTCGAAACCGTACTGATCGACTTCCAGCATCCCGAGCGCCGCTTTCGCCGTGGGCTCGTCAATCTTGCCGGCGCCCCGCACCTGGGCGTAGTCGCGAACGCGGCGCAACAACCGGTTCGCGATTCGCGGCGTGCCGCGAGAGCGTCCGGCAATTTCTTCCGCGCCGGCGTCATCCACTTCGACGCCGAGGATCTCGGCCGAGCGCTCCACGATCACCTTCAAATCCGTGGGAGTATAGAACTCCAGCCGCAGTACGATGCCGAATCGTGACCGCAGCGGCGAGGAAATCAATCCGGCCCGCGTGGTCGCACCCACGAAAGTAAACGGCTTCACTTCCAGTGTGTGCGTGCGCGCTGACGGACCCTGCCCAATAATGATGTCTAGCTTGTAATCTTCCAGCGCGGAATAGAGCAACTCTTCCAATACCGGCTGCAGGCGGTGGATCTCATCGATGAACAGTACCTGCTTGTCCTGCATGTTGGTGATGATCGCCGTCAGGTCGCCCTTGATCTGCAGCAGCGGCGCGGCCGTGGGCTGAAAGTGCACGCCCAGTTCGTTCGCAATGATGTTGGCCAGTGTCGTCTTGCCCAGCCCCGGTGGCCCGTACAGGAGCACGTGGTCCATGGCCTCGCCGCGCGAGCGTGCCGCCTCAATCGCCACTGCCAGGTTCTCCTTGACCTTGTTCTGCCCGATGAATTCCGCCAGCCGCTGCGGCCGCAACTTCAGCTCAAACGAGGAATCGTCCCCAACGGGCACACCCGAGACCAGGCGTTCGCGGTCATTCGGGTTGGGATCAGGATTGTTTCGCGCGGTAGCCACTGGTTCGGATGGTAGAACGAAATGCGAAGGCGCGCAATCGCCCTCTGCCAAACGGAAATTCACGGAACCTTAACTCGGCTGTCACCGCGTTGTAACAAATTCCCACTAGGGTTTCTGATTGACCCGGCTGGATCTCCCTCTCGGCAAGACTTGAAAGTGCCCGGAATCCGATTCCCAGCCCAAGGGCAATCCTCATCGAGCAAGTTCAGGAGACAACTATGAAGAAGACCACCCTAGCTCTGGGCCTGTTGGCCGCTCTCACCGGTAGCGTGATGGCGCAAGAAGGCGCCGTGCCCAAGGGCATCCCACATCTCGACCATGTTTTCGTGATCATGATGGAAAACCATGGCTACGGAGAGATTCTCCACAATCCGAACGCCCGCTTCATCAACAAGTACGCCCGAGCGGCCAATCTCGCCTCCAACTACTTTGCCGTCGCACACCCCAGCCTGACCAACTACCTCGAAACCGTGGGCGGATCGAACTTCGGCGTGCAGAGCGACAACTCGCCCGACTGGCACAACGGCAGCTGCGCGACGAATCTCTCCACGGGAATCGCGAACACTGACAACCCGCCGAGCCCCGCCATTTGCCCCATCATGGGCAGCGGCACCGACGCAGCGACCCCGGTGCTGGACTGCACCAACGAGGTCAGCGGGCCTCCCTGCGAGATCAACATTGACGGCAAGTTATCCTACGCGGCAGCGACCGGTACGCTTGGCATTACAATCGCCGACCAACTGGTGGCCGCAGGCAAGAGCTGGAAAACCTACCAGGAAAGCCTGCCGATGACAGGCCCGGATCTGGTTGACTACAGCGACGGAAACTTCACCAACAATACCGATTTCACCAAGATCAATCCGCAACTGAACCCGCCGCTCACAACCTCCGACATCGTGCAGCTTTACGCCTCCAAACATAACCCGTTTGTCTATTTCCAGGCAGTACAGCAGGGCACGAACCCGCTGCTGAGCTATTCCCAGATGGGCGGCTTCGACGGCGGACACGGCCTGTGGGCTGATCTTGCTTCCGGTAAAGTATCGAATTTCTCCTACATCGTGCCCAACCAGTGTAACGACCAGCACGGGCGCGGCAACGGAACCGTCTTCTGCGGCTACGATCCCAACGACAACGGCACGCAGGCAGGCCTCAACCCGGCCTTGATCATTCTCGGGGACCAGGACGTCGAGAAGATCGTACTGGCGATCCACAGTTCTCCAGTGTGGCATCAGGGTCATGCCGCGATTGTCGTGGTCTGGGATGAGAACGACTACGCCGTGCAGCCGATCATCAACCAGGTCGTGACCATCGTGGACACCAACTATGGATTCCACCAGCTCACGAGCGGACAGTTCTATACTCACTTCTCGTTGCTGCGCTCGATCGAGGGAGGGTTCGGCTTGCCCTGTCTGAACCACGCCTGCGATGCGGGCACCAAGGCAATGACCGATCTGTTCGACGAACAGTAGCGCGAAGAATTGCCCCTGCAAGAAAGAACGGCCGCCCCCTTGGGCGGCCGATTCTCTTGGCCACATAGACTTTGCCCGCGGCGTCGATCTGCGCCGCGACCAGTGGCAATGCCCGCATTCCGCCGGCGACTGAGTGCTCATTGATGACCGCCGCCTTCACCGGGGCCGTCCAGGTTGAGCGGTCAACGCGCAAGAATTTGCACACCCTGTGGAACCGGGCGTCCGCAACAGGATTTCAGGGATCGCAGATTTTCCTTGACGTCGATGTCAAGCGTGCTTTACATTGCGAATGTCAAGCATGCTTGACTTGGAGAAATGCGATGGACGCCAACAACAAACGCTATCTGAAAGAATTTCTCGGCTCGATGGCCGGCTACTCGGTGATGGTTCCGCTTTCAATGTGGATGCTGCGGGGTCACGAGCACACCGTGCTGGGATACGCCCTCGCCTTCCTGCCGATCATCCCCTCAGCCTTCGCCGTGTGGGCATTCATGCGGTATTTCCGCGGGCTCGACGAACTGCAGCGGCGCATCCAGCTCGAAGCGGTCGCATTCAGCTTCCTGGCTACTTGCCTCATCACACTCACCTGGGCGTTTCAGCAAAACGCCGGACTGCCCCGTTTTGATGTGAGCTGGGTGGCGCCTCTGCTGATCATGCTGTGGAGTCTTGGCCTCGCCATCGCCAAGCGGAGGTACGAGTGAAAAACAGCGTGCGCGATCTGCGCGGCCAATTGAACTGGACCCAAGCCGACCTCGCCGACAAACTCGGCGTCTCGCGGCAGACGGTCAACGCCATCGAAACGGAAAAATACGATCCCAGCCTGCCGCTGGCGTTCAAGATCGCGAAAATATTCCGCAAGCCGGTGGAGGAGATTTTCAAAGCCTAAGAAAAACACGTAGGGACGGGCGCATTCGCCCGTCCGTTCGAGCGAAGCCAGACAGCCGCCTACTTCGGATACCACTCCAGCAGCCGCACCTCAATCCCAGTCCCTTCCAAACCTTTTTGAAACACAGCGAGATCGGACCCGCGGTAGTGATACGGAATCACAATCTTCGGATGGAATGCCTTCACCGCGTCCGCGGCCTCTTCCGGCGGCATGGTGTAAGGCAGATTCATGCACACGAACGCCACGTCGATGTTCTTGAGCCCGCGCATCTCGGGAACGCCTTCGGTGTCGCCTGAGAAGTAAAAGCGTTTGCCGCCGTAGGTGAGAACGTAGCCGTTGCCGCGTCCCTTGTCGTGAAAAAGTTTCCCCGGAGCGGGGCCGCGCTTCAGGTTGTAGGCGGGAATCGCCTCGATGGTCCAGCCCTGCCAGGTCTTCGTCTCTCCGTTGGCAATGGGCTTTCCCGAAGTCACCGTCTGCACGACGGCGGGCGCAGCGAAAATCTCCGTGTCCGCCTTGCTGACCTCTTTGATTGAATCGGGGTCCATGTGGTCCGGGTGAATGTCAGTGATCAGAATGAGGTCGGCCTTGGGAAGTCCGGTGAGCTTCGCGGGCTTGGCGGGATCGAGATAGATCGTCTTCCCGCCCGCCTCAATCAGCGTGCTGGCGTGGTTCAGCGGAGTGATCTTGACCGGACCGGCCGAAGTTGGAAAAACTTGCGGCTCAGCAGCGGCATGCGTCGGAGGCACCAGCATAAGAAGAAATGTGAAAGCACAGAAAACAGCAGCCAGCATCATTTTCATAATAAACCTCGCTTTGATGTTTAGGATTGTCATCCTGAGCGAAGCATGAGCGCCTGAAAGGCGGTCATGCGCAGTCGAAGGATCCCTATAGCACATATCGCAGCAAGGTCTTCTCCCAGTGCCGCGGCTTACTCTTACTCTTCCTCTTCCTTCACCTCACCCCGCTCCGCCTTTGCCTTCTCGATGATCTTCTCCTGCAATTGCCCCGGCACCACGTCATAGTGATGCATTTCCATGTTGAAGCTGCCGCGGCCTTGCGTCATCGACGTCAGCTCCACGCCATAGGTCAGCATCTCCGACATGGGCACTTCGGCTTTCACGACCGTGTTGCCGCCCTTGTTGTCCATGCCCTGAATGCGGCCACGGCGGCTGTTCAGGTCGCCCATGATCGATCCCGCGAAATCGTCCGGGACTGTAATTTCCACCGCCATGACCGGCTCGAGCAACGTGGGTTTAGCGGTCTCCATCGCTTTGCGGAATGCGATGCGTCCGGCCATCTGGAACGACATGTCATTCGAATCCACGTCGTGGTAAGAACCGTCATACAGGATCACTCGGAAGTCTACGACCGGGAAGCCGGCCAGATGCCCGCGCGCCGCCGCATCCTTGATTCCCTTTTCGATGGCGGGAATATAGTTCTTGGGAATCGCACCGCCAAAAATATCATTCACAAACTCGAACTGCCCGCCGCGCGGCAGTGGCTCCATCTTGATCTTGCAATCGCCGTACTGGCCGTGGCCGCCGGTCTGCTTCTTGTGCCGTCCCTGTACATCCGCTTTGCCGCGGATCGTCTCCCGGTAAGGCACCTTCGGCGCTTTCAAAATGACTTCGGTGTGATAGCGCTTCTTCAGTTTCGCCACCACGACTTCAATGTGCTGCTGCCCTGTACCCGCGATCAGAAACTCCTGCGTCTGCGGATCGCGGAAGAACCGCAGCATCGCATCCTCTTCCATCTGCTTGTGAAGCCCCGGCCCCAGCTTGTCTTCATCAGCGCGGCTCCTGGGTTCGATAGCAAAGGTGATCGCCGGTTCCGGCAACTTGACCCTTGGATACTGGATCGGCGCCGATTTGTCGCCCAGCGTATCGCCGGTGAGGGTGTCTTTTAGTTTCGCGACTGCGCCGATATCTCCCGCATGCAGCTCGTTCACCGGAACCGCCGTCTTGCCTTGCATGGTCGAGATGTGTGCGAATTTTTCCACGCCTCCGCGGCTGAAGTTTTGAATCGTGGCATCGTTCTTCAGCACGCCGGAAAAAACCTTGAAATAGGAAATGCGTCCGGCAAACGCGTCGGAGACGGTCTTGAACACATAGAGCGACACTGGCTCTTCATCCGACTCGTGTCGCTTCGGAGCGTCGCCGTTGCCGCCAGCTTCTCCCTGCACCCACTCATGCTCCGACGGCGCGGGAGTGTAGTCGACAATGAAATCCATCACCCGGTCCGCGCCGATGTTGCCCAGCCCCGAACTGAAAATGACGGGAAAAATCTTGTCTTCGCGGATCGCGTTGTGCAGCGCCGGGATCAGATCTTCTTCGCCGAGCGTCCCGGCTTCGAAGAATTTCTCCATCAGCTTGTCATCGCCCTCGGCGACCAACTCCACCAGCATCTCGTGGGCTTCCTGCACCTGCGCCCGCATGCTGTCCGGAATCTCCGTCTCTTTTCCCTTGCCATTGCCGCCTAACTCGTAGGTGTAGGCTTTCATCCGCACCAGATCGACGACGCCCGTCAAACTCTTTTCGGCGCCAATGGGCAGCTCAATCGGAATCACATCCCGGCCAAAGGCGTTGGTGAGAGATTCCAGCACACGCTCTGCGTTGGCGCGATCGCGGTCCATGCGGTTGACCACGATCAGACGTGGCGTCTTGTACTCTTCGCAGTAATTCCATACCCGCTGCGTGACGACCTCCACGCCGGCCACGCCATCGACTACCACGATCGCCGCGTCCACCACGGGCAGCACCATTTTGGCCTCGTGGACGAACATGCTGAACCCGGGCGTGTCGAGAATATTGATTTTGGTTGTGCCCGACGACGTCCCCCACTCGACCACCGCCGCGCCAGTTGAAATCGACATCTTGCGCGCGATTTCTTCTTCGTCGTGGTCGGTTGTGGCCGATCCGTCGTCAACGCGCCCCAGCCGCTGAGTTGCGCCCGCCGTGTACAACATGGCCGATACGAGCGTGGTCTTGCCCGCATGGCCGTGTCCCACCATCGCGACATTCCTGATGTTTGCTCCCGAATAGACCTTCAAGTTGGGCTCCCTTCGGCAGGCGTGGGAAGGAGACGGCCCATGAAGTGTGATAAGGACAGGAACAGGCCAACCCGACGTACCCTGCCAAAACTAAGGATGCTACCACGTGGGAAGCGGAAGCCTCAACAGGAGGCGGGACGATCGAAGGGGTGCGAATGGCGAACGGGGGTGCCTACCCTTCTTTTCGCGCTTTTGGCGAAAAGAGGGTGGGGACTTTGACTTTTGAACTCCGCCACCTCAATCCGTAGTATGATCCGACGGCATGCTAGGCAACCGCACCAGCGAGCAGTGGATCGCCCAATACTCCACCAGCCACCAGCACCCGATCAACCGTCTCTGCCACACGTTCGGCATTCCCACCATCCTGCTATCGATCGCGGTCTTCGCCGCTGGATTCTTCCTGCATCGCCTCTGGTTCTACGCACTGGGGCTGTTCGTCATCGGATGGATTCTCCAGTTCGTCGGCCACGCCTTCGAAGGCAAGCCGCCGGAATTCTTCAGCGACTGGCGCTTCCTGTTCGTCGGCGTCCGCTGGTGGTGGGCTAAGATCAACGGCAAGGCCTGAGCACTGCCGCAATCCATTTTCTTCTCCTCCTCGTACTCCAACAGAGATGCCCGGGTGCCCCATTTCTCGCGCGCCTTTTGCGCGAGAAGTGGGGTCTTTGAGGAGTTCACCCATGCTTGCGCCCGTTCATGATTCTGTTCTATGCTTGCCCCAACTCGGGGTTCTGATTCGCATAACAAAACATGCAACGTCTGACCGCCAGATTTCTGCTTCTGTTCGCGCTCGTGGGGACTTTCGTTCCGCTGGCGCTCGCGGTCACGGCTGCACCACCGCATGCCTGCTGTCTAAGAAAATCAGCCCACCAGTGCCACGGATCGGACCCGGACGAGCGCGCCATCCGCGGCAACAGCTGCTGCAACCAGAGCTATAGCCGCGCCGTAACCACATCGCAGTGGGCGCATCTGCAATCGTCGCTCGTGTCGCTCTCTGTGCGGATGGTTGAAGCCCGCCTCGCCGAATCGCGCGTGGAAGCTCCAGCCACAAACCACTTCGCATCCCAATCCACCCGCGCTCCTCCGCAACTCTCCCTCGCCTGATCAAAGTCGCAATCTGCCCGTGCTTAGCTGCCCGTGTGGGACTGGGTCTTTGACCCGGTCGCCGAGCGAAGCTCGGCTGTTTGCGGCACCCGCAGCCCAACAGGTCATCGGTGAAATTCATGCGTTTGGTTCGCATCCCGCTGCTCGCAGCATGCCTGACCTCGGCCTCTTTCGCCGCGGTCGTCGGCTCGGTGCGCGGCGTCATCCACGACCCGCAGCATCGCCCGGTGCAAGACGCCATGGTCATGCTCAAGGCCAAGACCTCCGACTGGTCGACCACTAACAATTCCGACGCGAATGGAAACTTCACATTCAACGCCGTCCCGCTCGGAGAATACGTCGTCACCGTAGTGGGCGTCGGCTTTGAACAAGCTCAGCAGGAGGTCGCGATTACGTCCAGTACGCAGCCCGTGCTGCATTTCGCACTCAACGTCGCGGGCGCCAAAGAGATGATCAACGTCTCCGGCACTCCCGATTCTGCACCCTCCGATTCCTCAACTCCGACCACGGTCGTAGACCGTCTCGAGATCGCCCGTACGCCCGGCGCCGCCCGCTCCAACAGCCTGGCCATGATCACGGACTACGTGCCCGGCGCCTACATCACGCACGACCAGTTGCACATTCGCGGCGGACATCAAACCAGTTGGATGGTCGACGGAGTTCCAGTTCCTAACACCAACATCGCCACCAACCTCGGCCCGCAGTTCGATCCCAAAGACATCGACTATCTCGAAGTTAGCCGCGGCAGCTATGGCGCGGAGCTTGGCGACCGCACCTACGGCGTCTTCAACGTCGTGCCTCGCACCGGATTCGAGCGCAACCGCCAGGCCGAACTCGTCTTGAGTGCCGGCAATTTCTACCAGACCAACAATCAATTCAGTCTCGGCAGTCACACCGAGCGCTTCGCCTACTACGCCAGCGTGAACGGCAATCGCAGCAATCTCGGCATTGAGACGCCCATCCCGCAAGTCGTGCACGATGCTGCCAATGGTTACGGCGGCTTCGGTTCGCTCATTTTCAACGTCGATCCTTCCAACCAGCTTCGCCTTGTCGCTCAGTTGCGCAAGGACTACTACCAGATTCCCTACGACCCGAACTTCAACGATTTGGAGAGTTTGCAGTACGACAGCAGCGGCCTTCGCGATGCGGACCACGAGTCCGACGCGATCGTGAATTTCTCCTGGGTGCACACCTTCAATTCAAAACTCCTGCTGACCGTTTCTCCGTTCTTCCATCACACCGCCGCGAATTATGAAAGCTCGCCCTACGACTATCCCACTGCTAGCACCGACCATCATGCTTCTACCTACGCCGGCGGCCAGGTGAGCTTCAGCGCGAACCTTTCCAGGAACAACTTGCAGGTGGGATTCTACGGATTCGGCCAGAGTGACCATTCCGACCTCGGTGTCCTGTTCAATTGCCCGACCAACGGTGACCCGAACTTTCCCACCTGCGGTGGCTCGCCGGTTGCCGACATTGAACATCCCTCTGGCGGTGTCGCCGCCTTCTTCGTCGATGACAAGTTCAAACCTGTGTCGTGGCTGACACTTTCAGCGGGCATGCGTCCCACTCGCTTTTCCGGCAATGTCGTCGAGACTGCGATCAGCCCGCGCTTCGGCGTGGCGCTCAACGTGCCCCACCTCAACTGGACCTTCCGCGCGTTCTACGGGCACTACTATCAGGCGCCCCCGCTGGTCACCGCCTCGGGCCCGCTGCTCGAGTTCGCCAACAGCAGCAATCTGACATTCGTCGCGCTGCACGGAGAGCGCGATGAGGAATCACAATTCGGCGTGACCATTCCGTGGCACGGTTGGATCTTCGACGCCGACGCGTTTCGCACCAATGCCGCAAACTTTTTCGACCACAACAATGTCGGCGAGTCGAATCTCTTTTTCCCGCTCACGATTCAGAACGCCAAAATTCGCGGCTGGGAGGTCACACTGCGTTCGCCCCGCATCGCCCACCGCGGACAAATTCACCTCGCCTATTCCAACCAGGTGGCCTGGGCCGGAGGGCTTATCAACGGCGGTCTTACCGATCTTTCCTATCTACCTTGGGGTCCGCTCGATCACGACCAGCGCAACACGCTCAACGTCGGCGGCGACGTAACTCTCCCATGGCGTGCCTACGCGTCAACCAACGTCTACTACGGTTCGGGTTTCACGAACGCGTTCCCCGGCCAGCCCTATCCGGGAAATTACCTGCCCCCACACACCACGTTTGATCTGACTCTCGGCAAAGACTTCGGCGAGCGCTTCTCCGCCTCGGTCAGCGCGATGAACGTGGCCAACCGCCGCGTCGAACTCGACAACAGCGTCACCTTCGGCGGATTCCACTGGAACAATCCCCGCGAAGTTTTCGTCGAACTTCGCTACCGCTTCCACTACTAGGACGAAGACAGGCAAATCGACACGTCATTTAATGTCTCGCCGCCCATCCACGGACATCGTTCCAGCCCCGAGCAGAGCAATCGCAATGAGTCCCAAAAGCATGCAGAAGTCGGTTCGGCCCTCATGCATCGCAGCCCAAAAGCCCTGCTTGAGCAGCATTGGAACCTTCGTTGTCGCGATCGCGACCAGAATATCGACAAGCAAAGGCCATACCGCAAAGCTCGTCAAGAAGCCGAGGATCAGCAAGAAGCCGCATGCGATTTCGGTGACGCCCACGAATGGTCCCGAGAGTTGGGGAAACGGGATACCGATCTTCTGAAATCGGCCCGCGCCGAGTGCAGCGGGAAAAAGGAACTTCTGGATGCCTTCGGACAGGAAGACCCAACCAACTAAGACGCGCAACAGCAGCAAGCCCAAATCGATTTGGCGTTGCGATGATTGTGTCATTCGTTCAGACTCCCTCCGTATGCGACCCCCGCGGAATCCACCTGCTAAATGTAATCGAACAAGGTCATAAACCCGAAGTCCATGTGCAGCTGCTGGTGGCAGTGAAACAGAGTGAGCCCGGGATTGTTGGCGACAAAATCGATCTCGACTTCCTGGTACCCGCCCACCATCACAACATCTTTCATGACCCCCGACGTGGGCTGCCCCGCGACCCGCGCCAGTTCGAAGCTGTGCCGGTGCAGATGAATCGGATGAATGTCATCGCTCGCATTCCGCATGCGGATGCGAGAGCGCTTACCCTCGTGCAGATGGAACGCCGGCGTCGCCGTCATCTGCTCCCGCGGATACGCCACGCCGTTAATCGTCCACTGATTGAATCCGTCGAGTGCGGCATTCTGCTTTTCGAACAGCATATCGATCACTTCATCGGGCGTCGCCGAAGGTGCGCTGGAATTCCCGAAGTGCGCGTAATTCCACTTAAAGGGCTTCGGCGGCAACCACTGCGGTTTTCCCTTAGAGCCGGCGTACTCCACCACAATGCCCATGCCGTGGTGACGATCGTCGTCCGCCAGGTCTCCCATCACCCAAACTCCGGGATGGTTCATCTCCACGATCGCTGAAATTCGCTCCGCGGTTCCTAGCCAGAGAACCGGCACACGCACCGGCTTGGGCAACGGATTTCCATCCATCGCAACCACGTTGAAGCTGTGGCCGGGAAGCGCCAGACTGCGAATCTCAGTCGCACTCCCATTCAGAATGTGAAACAAAACGCGCTCGCCCGCTTTCACCCGCACCGGCTCGCCATGTCCCAGCTTGCGCCCATTGATGGTAAAGGAGTCGTAGCCGACCTCGTATCCGTGCGGCATGCCTTTGGCGAGTGAGGCTTTCATCTTGCTCTCGCCGGAATCCTTGAGCGCAGGAAGGGTCTGCGCTGGCGAGAGGAAATCCATCGCCATGTCCCCACCCCGACTCAATGTAGGCTGAAACTCTTTGAGGGTGAGAAAAACTTCCCGGTCGTAGTTTCCGGCGTGCTGCTTTGGTTCAATGTAAACCGGCCCGACCAGCCCGCTATACTGGCCCTCCGCCAGATTCGTGCCCGCGCGCACGTGGGTGTGGTAAAAGCGCAAACCCGCGGGCTTGGGAACAAACGAAATTCTGCGAGTACCGTGCGGAGGGATAAAAGGCGTGCCCTCTTCCGCCGCTCCGTCCACATCCGTGGAAACGAACTGCCCGTGCCAGTGCAGCTGCTCCGGAGTATCAGTGTCGTTGCGGACATCGATGGTGACTCGCTCGCCCTCTTTCAAACGAAGCAGCGGCCTGGGGAACTGCCCGTTATAGGTAGTGACCGAAATAATCCGCTTCGGCGCTAGCTCGATCGGCGTGGTCGCAATCGTGAGCGTGTAGTCAGCCAGCCCATCATTCTGCTGAGCGGATAGCCCCGCAACGATTGCCCGGCTCCAGAGTCTTGGTGAAGGCAGCAAAGCAGCGCCTGCAGTGGCTCCAACTGCTTGCAGGAAGGTCCGGCGATTGACGTGGAAGTGAGACATAAATCTCCGCGATTCGATGCGTAACGATGCGTCCCCGATCAGGAATATATCGAATTTTTAATGCCGTTTGAAATTCCTAACCGCGGGAGTCATCCTGAGCATAGCCGTTTTTCAGGCGGAGCGAAGGATCTCGGTCGCAGCCGGCCTCCAAGACCCTATCCCCGCGCCAGCTTCTCCCGCAGCATCTCCTCCACGTCGCCAATCTTTTCTCCCAGCAAATTCAACTTGCGCGCCAGCCCTTGAATCTCCACTTCGGCTCTCCGGTTGACATCGTAATCCAGCTCGCCGCGGAGCCGGTCCTTCGTGTCCTGCCGATTTTGGCTCATCATGATGATCGGCGCTTGCACCGAGGCCAGCATCGACAGAAACAGATTCAGCAGAATATATGGATACGGATCCCACGCCTTCTTCCCCATCGCCGCGTCAATGGCCATGTAAATCGTGAGCGCGAAACCGAACGAGATGATGAACGTCCACGATCCACCAAAGCCCGCGACCAAGTCAGCGATCCGCTCGCCAAACGTTGCATCCTTTTCAATCACCTCATTGGGATGCCGGTTCGCCCGCAGCCGCACCAGTTGTTGCGACGCGTGAAATTGCCTCCCCAGCACCCGCAGCATGTCCATCCCGGCGAGCGGCTTGCGCTGCAACAGCACGGCAATATCTTTCTGGTCGACTTCCAGGCACACCGCCTCGTCGATCGCCACGGCCTCGGTCTGATGCGGCGACTGCTCCAGCATCGATGCGAACCCGAAGAACTCTCCGTGCGATGGCTCGTCGACCACAACTTCCTGCTGGTCCTGATCGACGGTCGCCACCCGCACGCGTCCCGACACCACGACGTATGCCTGCCCGCCGGAATCGCCGATCTTGTAAATGCGCTGCCGCGGCGCGAACGTCTTCAGCCGCACCTGGCCGGCCAGCACTGCCGTTTCTTCCTCATCGAGCAGCGCAAACAGTGGAACGTGCTTCAACACTTCAGGATTGCATGCCATCGAATGCCTCGCCGTGTGAAATCCGTACTGCGTCCGATCGCCCTGAGGATTTCACAAAAGCGGTACTCCAAACAACGCCCGTGGCACCAGACTCTCCCTCCGAGTTAAAGTGGTACAACGTGAACAACTCTACTCGTCATATTTTTCTAATCGCTCTCATCCTTGCCGGCGTGCTCTTCAGTTCTTCATGCCATAGCTCGAAGACGCCGGCTGCGAAACGCTATCCCTTCACGGGCCGCGTGGTTTCGGTCGACGCCCAGGCGCAATCCGCCATCATCGACGGCGACGCCATCCCCGGTTTCATGGAAGCCATGGCCATGCCCTACAAGGTCAAGCCCGAAGCGACCTTGAATCACCTGCATCCCGGTGATGCAATTTCCGCCGAAGTGGTAGTGGTTCAGCCCGACCCCAAGAACGAAGACGCTGCCCCCGACTACTGGCTCGAGAACGTCAGAACAATTGCACACATCGATCCTGTCCCCGCAGCTGGCGCGAACTCACTACACATGCCCGCACCCGGCGAAGATGTCCCCGATTTTTCGTTCACCAATCAGTCGGGCAAGCGCATTTCTCTCCAGCAATACCGCGGGAACATTCTGTTCCTCACCTTTATCTACACCCGCTGTCCCTTCCCCGACTTCTGCCCGCGCATGAGCAGTAACTTCGCGGAAATCTACAAGGAGATCGGCACAAACCCCGCGTTGGCGGGCGCTCACCTTCTGAGCATCAGCTTCGATCCCGAGCACGACACATCCAAAGTTCTCCGCGACTACGGCTTCTCCGTGGCCCACACGCACGGGCCAACCCTTTTCACCCACTGGGAATTCGCCGCTCCCAGCAAAGCCGATCTACCGAAGATCGCCGACTTCTTCGCGCTAACGGTCAAGCCCGAGGGCGGGTTCATCACCCACAACCTCAGCACCGCCGTCATCGGTCCCGACGGCAAGATCGTGAAGTGGTATCACGGCAGCGACTGGCAGCCTTCTGATTTAATAAAGGACGCAGCCGCGGCGCCCGCACACTAAAATTCCAGCCGCAACAGCATGCGGCCTGATGGTGCGCAAGATGCTGGGTTACGGGCGTTGGTGGTATCAGCACCTTGCTTCGTACGGGATTTTAGGTGGCGCAGCGCCTTGGCTCGTACGAGATTTTGGGTGGCGCAGCGCTTTGAGCGCTGCGACAGGGGCACTTGCTATGAGTCAGGCTTTAGCCTCCGAGGTACGTTAAAGCAACGGAATTCATAATCGTCCACTAGCAACGAGGAACTCATGAAATATCTGCTTCTGATTTTGGCCGTGCTGGGCATAGTCGCTTCTTCTCTCGCCTTGCGTGAGCACTACCGCGAAGCAGGCGATGCCCCCTGCGACATCAACGCGCACTGGGACTGCGGCATCGTCAACCACAGCCCTTACGCCATGCTCCCGCATCACGCCGACGACTGGCCTCTGCACTTCCAAATTCCGGTGGCCGTCTTCGGCATCGCCGGATACATTCTTATGGGCGCGCTCGCCTTCCTGCGCCGCTACCGCCTGCTGCTCATTCCCGCTTTCGCTGGCCTCACCTTTTCGCTGTACCTCGCCAACATTGAAGCCAACGTCCTCGGCGTGTGGTGTATCTACTGCGCCATTTCCCTAGGAATCATTTCGCTGATGTCGCTCTTCACCCTCGGAGCGGTGGTAGCGCAGTTCGTCCGCAAGCCATCGCCCTCCTGAGGAGTGTGCGGGGAAAAAAGGGCAGGTGCAATCGGGCGCGGATCCCAAAGCGCGAGGGGGCGATCCCCCGCCTTGTGTCCACCCGAGACCTGCCCCCGTATAGTTGAATCATGAATCAACTTTGCCCGCCATCGGGAATGTACCCGAATCAGAAACCGGGAAAACTCCCATAGCCTGGGTAGGGAATTCTCTACCTTCTCTCAGCTCCAATCTTGCGGTTGATGTCCGTCGAAAATTCGATGAAGAAGTTCAACAGCACGCCGTAGCCAGCCTGCCCCAGCATGGCGCGCCCACCTTCGGCGAAGGCGTTGCGCGGATGCGGTTTCCATGCCGTCGAGATCAATCCTCCGCCGAACGATCCTCCGTACAGCGCCCACTGCGGACGCAACTCCTGCTCGCTTTCGTTGTAGGTAAGAAAGTTTCGCACGATGGCATGCCGCGTCCGGCGCCAGAAGCCGCTACACCGGCACTGGTCATAGCGCGGTTCGTATTTCAGCTTCGCATTTCCCAGCGCCGCCAGGCTGTTCGCCGCAATGAATTGTCCCTCCCGCGACGCGAAGCGCTCCACATATCCGTCCCAACCGTCGTCCCATTGCGATGGCACCCCGCGCGCCTGGTCGATCCCCGCTGCGAACATGCGCTTCATATACGCCCCGGGAGTTGCGAGCGTCTGTTGCAAATAGATTTCCCGCCGCTGCTCCACGCTCATCGGAACTAGCGGCCGCCCTTTCTCCACGAAAACACCGGTGAGCCAGCCACTCTCCCAATCCCTCGCTTTGAGCAGCGCCGCCGTTCCAAAGTTCTTTGTCGCTACAGCCGCCTCCATGGTTACTTCTTTTGTCTTTTCCGCAGCGGCTTGCGCGGGGTTTGCGCTTTCCTCCTTCTTCTCTTCTTGAGGTTTCTCCTCCTGGGGAGGGGGCACCGGCTGCGAGTTTCCCTGGTGCTTAGGGGACTGCGAACTTGGTTCGTCTTGCGCCAGCGCGCGCCCGCATGGGATCGCCAGGGAAATCAGCAAGAGCGTACTTGCGCAGAATTCACCCCACCCGAAACTTACGATCCCCACGCCCTTCACCCTTCCCCGTGCTTTGCGATCGCGAAATGCAAGCGGTCTTCCGAATCTGTCGCTTGCCACTTTGCCGCTTCCCGGCAACCCGCTAAACTCCATTCGATGCAGTCCCTCTACAACCGCGTTGCAGGAAAAAGCGTCGAGCGCCTCGCCGCCCTCAGCGACGGCATTTTTGCCGTCTCCATGACGCTGCTCGTGCTCGACCTTCGCGTCCCGGCGGGGGAAGCCATTCATTCCGAGCACGATCTCTGGCATGCCCTGGTCGTGCTCTCGCCTCGTCTGCTCATCTTTCTGATGAGCGTGATGACGAATGGCATCTTCTGGGTCGGCCAGCAGACACAGCTCAACCAGTTTGCCCGCGCCGACCGCAACCTCGCCTGGATTCACATCGCCTTCCTCTGCGCCATCACGCTGACGCCGTTCTCCACGTCATTGCTCGCCGAGTTCATCCACTACCGCATCGCGCTGCTGACGTACTGGTTCAACATCCTGCTGCTCGGCGTGATCCTCTACTGGAGTTGGCGCTACGCCACTCGCGCCCACTTACTCGCCGACGATGTCCCCGCCGAAATTCATACCGCGGTCATCCGCCGCATCGTGATCGCGCAATCGCTCTACGCCTGTGGCGCCGCGCTTTGCTTTCTCAATACCTACTACAGCATCGCCGCCATTGTTTTGGTGCAGGTGAACTACGCCATCGCCCCAAGATTCTGCTGGGGCCTCTTCTCGCGGAAGGGGTCTGACGATTAGGAAGAGGGTGGGGTGGGAGTTGCAGTTGGCGATCTACGGTGCTAGGGTTTCGCATTCTGGAGATACGCCATCGCATCCAACCCGCCGCTTCCGTCAAGGGAGTCCTACACCATCGGCCCACCTCTGCCCGCTGAGACACCGAAAGCTCCGTGGCGTCCGAGAGTGGCCAGTCGAATCGCTTTCTTCTTTGGCCCGGTCGCGGGCGCATTCGTATCCGCGATCAGTTTGCGGAGAATGGGACATCAGGAGAGAGCCAAGAGAGTCCTTTGGGTCACCGCCTGTGCTCTGGTTGCAGTCGCGGCAATCCTCTTCTTCATTCCAGACGCTCTGGCTCGCATCGTGGGAATAGGCATGGACGGCGCTTTCTGTGTGGCTTTCTACCTTGTGCAGGACAGGGAGTTCAGAGAATGGGAGGCCGCCCACAAGGACACGACGCCTTCCAATGGATGGAGCGCACTGGGCTGGGGCATTGTCGGAATTCTCCTGTTTCTCGCGATCGCGTTTGCCCTTTTCATGGTTCTGGCGATGGTGTTTCCCGGACACGTGTAGTCTGCCCGCCCTCAACCGCTCGTCAGGAGTACTATGCTCCTTGTTCGTCAGCCATGAACGTCCGCGCCATTCTTCTTCCGATTGTTCTCCTCTCTTGGTTAGCATCCTCGATGCCCGCGCAAGAAGCTGAGAAACCAGCCCTCCCGGCGCCAACCGTTCAGGAACGCGCCGAAGCCCTCCTGGAACGAGCCCGTCACCTCTCCGATATCCGCGCGAAAGACGCCCCTGCCTTCCGCCTGAAAGCTACCTTTTCTTTTGTGGGAGACAATCTCGATCCCGTCGAGGGAACCTACACCGAGACCTGGGTTTCCGACTCGCAGTGGCGCCGCGAAGCGGTCATCGGAAATCTGCGGCAGATCGATGTCGGCGGATCCGGCAAGCATTGGCTCGCGTCTCCTGACGAATTTCCCGAGCAGGCCAACGCGCTCCCAAGTCTGATGGTTTTCCTCCCGCCCGCTTCCTTGGACCTGGCGTTCGCTTTTATCAGGGAACGCACAGCCAGTGACGTGACTGCCGACTGTGCCTTCAGCAGACCTGTCATCGAAAACTTGCAGTTCGTATTTTGCTTCGAGAAGAAAAGCGGAGTCCTGCTGGAAAGAGTCTCTCCCGAAAAACGTCCCCGAAATATCGTACGCACTGCCTGCGACTACGGAACCTTTCGCAAGTTCGGCGACTACGCTTTCCCGCGCGAAGTCGTGTGCTTTGAAGATCGCCACAAGAAGATCAGCGCCAGCGTTGTCGAACTCTCTCTCGAGCCCCCCATGAATCCTTCTTTATTCGACCCACCAGCGGGCGCCATCGAAATAGGCGTCTGCTCTGGAAAGAGCATGCCTCCCCGTCTCTCCATCAACGAGTTCGCGCTCCCGGGGCTGGACCCGGAACGCGTCGCCTGGCTCCGAATCTGGTTCGTGGTTGACATCAAGGGCAAACCGCAAGACATCAGAGTTCTGCGATCGGCAGCGAAATCGTCTAATGCGAAGACCCTCGCAACCGTTCGCAACTGGCGCTTCAAACCCGGTACCTGTGACGGCACGCCCATGCCGACGCCGCTGACCATGGAAATCCCTTCGACGCCAAGATAGGTCACGATCGTGCCGTTCCGCGAGGAGTTCCATTGAGGCAGAGCCCTTGCCTTGGAGATTGGCGTAAGAGTCGAATTCAGGTTCTCGCCGCGCATGAGGGTGATTCTCGCCACAAAGAAAATCCAAAGAGCCCCGCCGACGACCGAAAGAGCAACGACACCAAGCCCGAGCAAGAGAACTTTCGTCATCAATCGCATAGCGGTGGCTCGCGGTGGCCAGCACTGAGTACTGAGTACCGGGTATTGAGTACTGATACTGCCTACCCGCGCTCGAACGCGTGCTTCTTCTCCAACTCTTCCATCGCGCGCCGCCGCGCGCTCTCGAATCGATCCGCCTGATCCATCAGGCCGGGAGTCGCCTCGGCAAACTCGCCCTCGATCCGCAGCAGCCCCTGCGCCGCCAGCAGCCGTGCCGCAATCTCGATCAAGTGCGCCGGCGTGGTCTGCAGATACTGCGCCTCCGTCGGATCGCCAATCCACACCCGCCCGGGTTCCCCATTTCTCGCGTCATTTGCGAGAAGTGGGGAAGTTCCTCCCAACTTTGTCTGCCAGTAAACTTTGCGTTCGACAAACTCCGCCATGGCTTCGTCCGTGGCCTTGCCAAACACCCATTGCTGCCGCTTGAAGTCATAGTGCCGGCTGGAAAACGCTACTGGCAACAATTTCCCGGATTTCACAAACTCAATCTGCCGCCGGTCGACTTCCTTGCGCAGCGCGTTGATCACCGGGGCCTCCGCGTCCTTCGGATCCAGCGACGGCATCACCTCGCGCACGGTTTGCGACAGATTCACCGCCACCGGCGCGTGCAGTCCTTCCGAACCTTCCAGCCGGATGTCCCCATGCAGCACGAAGAAATCCGCGCCCGAAGTCGACGGATGAAACGGCCACTCCAGCCGCAACGTCAGCGGCAGCCCCTTCAGCGTGACCCAGATTTTCTTTCCCGCCGCGCCCTCATCGTTCGTGGTCAAGTGATTTCTCCTGAACCTTCGTCATAAGTCATTATCCTTTTTCCCCAACGACAATCCTCCGCGTCCTCTGTGTCCTCTGTGGTTGAAAGTTTCCGAGAGAATCCGCGCAACGGAAGATGATCTGCAAAACTGTAATCTGAGATTTTACTGGCTGACCCTACTTCCCATCCAGCGTCGACCGCACCTTCAGCCCCAGGTCAACCCGGTTGAACGGTTTCTGCAACAGCTTCACTCCGGGTTCCAGCACTTTGTGCTGCACCACCATATCGTCGGTGTATCCGGTCATATAAACAATCCTGGTTTGCGGACGCTTGCTCAGAATATTCTCCGCCAGCTGCGCACCGCTCATCCCCGGCATGATCACATCGGTCAGGAGCAGATCGATGGACCCCGCAAAATTACTTGCCGTTTCAATCGCCCGCTCCGCGCTTTCCGCTTCCAGCACTGTGTACCCGTAGCCCTCCAGAAAAATGCGCGCCAGTTCACGGAGATCGGGTTCATCCTCTGCGATCAGAATCGTCTCTGTCCCTCCCGCCACCATCTCTCCCCCAAGTGTCGCCTGCCGCTTGCGCGTGCCACCCTCCGTAGCCGGCAAGTAGATCCGGAACGTCGTTCCGCCTCCCACCTCGCTCTCTACCTGGATGCTTCCCCCGCTCTGCTTCACGATTCCGTACACCGTCGCTAACCCCAGCCCCGTGCCCTTGCCCATCGGCTTCGTCGTAAAAAATGGTTCGAAGATGTGGGAGAGCGTGGCCGCATCCATCCCATGACCAGTATCGGTTACCTTCAACATGGCGTATCGCCCAAGTGGAAGATCAAGAGCGCTGGCTAAGTCCGCGCCCGCCTCCACGTTCGACGTCTCCATCATGAGTTTGCCGCCGTGCGGCATTGCATCCCGCGCGTTGACCGCCAGGTTCATCAGCACCTGTTCCACTTGCCCTGGATCCGCCTTGACCGACGCCAGCGACGGATGCAGGCTCGCGACCAGCTCAATATCCTCGCCAATCACCCGCGACAGCATTTTCTGCACGTCGGCGACGGCTTCATTCAAGTCCAGAACTTTCGGCTGCAGCACTTGCTTCCGGCTGAAAGCCAGCAGTTGCTGCGTCAACGACGCCGCCCGGTCCGCCGCCCGCCGGATCTGTTCCAGCCCGTTGCGCGCCCGCTCGTCCGCTCCCACCGCGGCCAGCAGCAGCTCGCCGTGCCCCATGATGATGCTCAAAATATTGTTGAAGTCATGCGCCACGCCGCCCGCCAACCGCCCGATCGCCTCCAGTTGCTGCGCGTTCCTGAGCTGCTCTTCCAGATGCATCCGTACGGTCACGTCGCGCTGAATGCCCCACGTCCGCACCAGGCATCCTTTGTCTACGATTCCCACCATCGTGTTGCGGAAGATCTTGGTTCGTCCCTGCACATCCCTCTCATGCGATTCCCAGTCCGTGATCCGGTATCCCGACCGCAGGAATGTTTCCATGAACTCCTTCGTCACTGGATCATCCGCAATCAAGAACTCCGATAACCGCTTGCCGATAATATCCTCAGCCCTATTGAGCCCGTACATCCTCGCCATGGCATCGTTGCACTCGGCGATGTACCCGCTCGCCAGGCTGAGTCTGATCTGCTCTTCGAGCGGAGCATCCACCGGAACCGGCGGATCATGCTCCGTGCGGTAGATCCCTTCCGACGTCTGCGCCACGAATACCCGGTAGCGCTCTTCGCTCTCGCGCCGCGCCTCCTCCGCCTGGTGACGCGCTTCCTCCGCCTTCAGCCGCGCCGTGATGTCTCTCTGAATTCCCCAGGTCCGCAACAGCTTCCCGCTCTCCACAATGCCGAACATGCTGTTCAGGAACACTTTCGGGTTATCGTACACGTCTTGCTCGTGCGACTCCCGCTCCAGCACCCGGAATCCATTCCGCACATACTCGCGCGTCAATTCGATGTTGTGGGGATCGTCCACTACCAGTAAGTCCGTCAGGCGTTTCCCCAGGAGATCCGCCGGAGAATCCAGTCCATACATCTGCGCCATCGCCTGGTTGCACTCAGCCATGTACGAATCGTGAAGAATATGGTGAATCAGTTCTTCTTCCGGAAGGTCAATCGCAACCGGCGCATCCAGATCCTGCCGGAAAATTCCTTCCGAACTCTGGGCCACGAACATGCGGTAGTTTTCTTCGCTCCGCCGCAGCGCCTCGTCGGCGCGTTTCCGGTCCGTGATATCGATCAACATCCCGCGCGTCAGCCGCTTCCCGGTTTGCGGGTCGCGGACAATCACCGCCTCATCCCGCAGCCACACCTCGTCGCCATCCTGCCTTCGCATGCGGTATTCGACTTGAAACGGAGGCCCTTCTTCCCAGGTATCCTCCAGCAGCGCAGTCGGGTGGTCGTCCGGATTCAGGTGACTCCACCAGAAATGCGAGTCCGCCAGGCAGTCCTCAGGACGGTAGCCGAGAATCGTTTTCACCTGCGGACTGAGATACAGAAAGCGCCCTTGCGCCCCCGCCTCCGCCACATACGAGATCGCGGGAACCTGCTCCACCAGTTGTCGGTATTTTGCCTCCGCCTCCCGCAGCGCGGCCGTCGCCCTCTGCGTCTCCTGCTGCGAACGAATCGCCGTGATGCCATAGGCCAGGTTGTTCGCCATCTCGGTGAGCAGTTCGACTTCCGAGCTTTCAAACGAGCCCACCTGCTCCGAATAAATCGCCAGCACCCCGAAGGCCGAGCCCGCAACTCGCAGCGGCAGGGCGATCACGGCGGCGTATCCTCTCTCCAATGCCGCTTCCCGCCACGGCCTAAACATCGGATCGTTCGCTGTGTCCGGGACCACGCAAATCCGGTTCTCACGGATCGCCGTTCCCGCCGGACCTCGCCCGGCCGGCGTATCCGACCACTTCAGCGCAATCTGCTCCAGATATCCGCTGCCATGCCCGGCGTGCGCCATCGGGAGGACCGTTTTCTCTTCGTCCTGTTGCGCATAGGCAATTCCCGCCATCCGATATCCACCCAGATTCACAATGATGTCGCAGATCTGGCGCAGCAATTCTTGCTCGCTGCCGGCTTGCGCCAGCGCCTGGTTGCATGCACTCAGAGCGTGCAACGCGCGGTTCAGCCGCCGCAGCTCTTTGTTGACAGCGCTTTCCCGGGCGGAATCGGCTGGAAGGTCAGAGGAGGACGGGCTTGCGGTAGAGAAGGCAGAAGGGGGCGATGACGAGGAAGGAAGCGTGGACGGATTGGCCGCCGCCCCCGGCTTCGCGCCGAGGCCATTCGTTCCGGAGTTCTCGGAAGCCCTACTGGCTCCCGCTGGATCGTTCCGTTGCGATTTTTCCTGCGTCATGGAAAACTTGCCGGCACGCCCCGGCATGTGCTGATTTGGATTCTTGTTAGTGTACAGGTTCCCGTTCCAGCTCCGTCTGAAAACTACGCTCATCGGTTACCGCCGTGTGGGCATCGTTCTCCACTAGCCATCCCAGCAGACCCGCAAGGCAGAATCCAACTGCGTTCAGAATGCCGTGGGTCTTCGCCATCTCCGGGATCGTCAATGCATCGCTCCCCATGTAGTCTGCGACGGCGTATGCTCCCGACAGCAGCATCCCCACAAAAATCGCACCCGCCGCGACTTGCAACAAGATCCGCGCCGTAGCGTCGTGCGCTTTCCTTCCATAAGCACGGATCGCAATCGCCAGCACCGCCACGCTCACGGAAAACAGCACCGCCGCGCCCATCTTCACCATGGGAGAGATCACAAACCCTGCCGCCACCACCACCGGAAGCACCGCAACCATCAGAACCAGCCGCTGCAGCCACCGCTGTGGCGCGCCCTTCTCGGCAAATCGCAGCGTCGCAGCCCCGATTGTCGCCGTAGCAAATCCCGCAAAATGAAAGTGCACCGCCGTCAGCAGCCCGATCGGTTCCTGAATCCCCATCGGCCGCATCCCCAACCGCGACGCCACCAGCCACGCTCCACCCACCGCCAGATCCATCCGCGCAATGCAGATCACGATCCATGTGGTACGGGCGTATGTGGCGCGGGCGCCCCCGCCCGCGTCTAGCCACGGAGCGCGAGCCAATCCCATCATTCCAGAACCACCCATCAATACGCAGACCACCAGCCACCCGATCGCAAAGAACGCTGCCTGCCTTCCCGGAGGAAGCCAAGTCGCCACGATACCAAGCCCCGCGCCCACAGGCTGCAACCGGCGTGCAAGTTCGTGGAGCACATCGCTTCCCGCGATCCCACGCGACAACTCCATCCCCAACGGAACAATCACCAGCGGCGCAAACAAAAACAGCAACTCAATCGCACCCACCCGCCCAATTCCAATCCGTGCCAATACAGCGAGGCCCGCCCAAACTACCGCCCCCGCAGTAGCGCAAGTGGCCGCCCATAACTCTCGCTTGTCATTCCGACCGCGCAATGTCGTCTTCATCGACTCATCTCCAGGGGGTGCCCCACCCTTGTCGTCCCGTTCTTTGGGACGACAGGGTGGGGATTTTGACTTCCCTCACGCCGGCCTAATCACCGCCACTCCAAACACAACCACCAACACAATCAAGGACACCAAGTACATCGAGTCCAACACCCGGTTCTCCCGCCGTATCTCCGGATCGTAATAGAAAATCTGCAGCACAATTCGCAGCAACCAGAACGCAGCCATGAATCCACTAAGGAACCGTCCCAACGCACTCCCGCCCGCCAGATCTGGCGCAAACCCGAAGCACAGCGCCGCAAACAACCCCAGCACAATCACGATGTAGACCCAGTGCACGTAAAAGATCTGCCGCAAAAATCGTGGCACGCCCGCCAACCGTTCCCGCACTTTCAGTCTTCCCGGCAGCGGCAGGTTCGCAGCCATGATCCCCAAATGTACGCACCCCGCACCCCAGATCATTTCCTTCATCAGAGTCCCGTTCATAAAGTCCTCCGTGTACTCTGTGTCCTCTGTGGTTGGTTCGGTCTTTTTGGTGAGCGAGCCGATCGCGACGGCCGATCTCACAACAAGCCTCCTGTGACAGATCATTCTGTACACACAGAACCGATCGCACAAAAAAGGGGCGCTACCCCGCTTTCTTCCGCACCTTCGTCCCCATCCGCAACAGTTTCCGCACCGTTCCCGTCGGCAGCCGCTTCATCTGGTCATACAATTCCGTCACCGCCTCAAAGAATCCCGCCATGGCCGTCAGCCGTTCTCGCGTATAGTCCGCGCCCGGTTCCTTGGGATCCAGATCGGCCAGGCACTGCCGCAAAATCTCCCGCGTCGGATCGATCTCCCGCCGCTTCCTCTGCTCAATCACCAGCCGGAACATCTCCCACACGTCCTTCATCGATTCATAGTGCTCGCGCCGGTCGCCCAGCACATGCACCGCGCGCACGATCCCCCAGGTTTCCAGTTCCCGGATCGACGTGCTCACATTCGACCGCGCCACGCTCAGCGTCTCGGCAATCACCTCCGCCGGCAGCGCCTTCGGCGACAAGTACAGCAGCGCGTGAATCTGCGCCACCGTCCGGTTGATCCCCCACCGCGTCCCCATTTCCCCCCAGTGAAGGATGTACTGCTTCTGCACTCCCGTGAGTTCTGCCATAACGTTTCTTTCAGTACAAACTGAATATACAGAATAATAAGCCCGCTGTCAACCTAGAATTGAATTCATGTGGGGACAGCCGCCCTCGGCTGTCCGTCGAGCGTAGCTCGACCATTGGACGCGAGAGAATGCTCTTATCGTCGCGGGTGCCCCACCCTTCTCGCGTTTTGTGCGAGAGGGTGGGGTTTTTGACTCCCCTCGCTATAATTCCCCATCACCCTCGCATCCCATCTCGCGGGCTTCCCGTTCTACCTGCACCTGGGCCCCTACACCCTCCACCCACACTTCTTCTTCGAGGCCCTCTCCTACGTCGTCGCGTTCGGCGTCTACTTATCACTCCGCCGCCGCTTCGGAGATCACCTGGTCACTCCGCTGCGTTGGGCGGTCGTAGCCGCTGCAGTCACTGGCGCTGCACTCGGTTCCAAACTTCTCTTCTGGCTCGAAGACCCGCAACTCACTTGGCAACATCTCCACGACCCTAACTATCTCGTCGGAGGCAAAACTATTGTCGGCGCCCTCGCCTTTGGGCTCATCACCGTCGAACTCGCGAAACGCTACATCGGACTCCGCGCTTCCACCGGCGACCTCTACGCCATTCCCCTCGCGCTCGGCATCGCGATCGGCCGCATCGGATGCTTCCTCACCGGCCTCTCCGACAACACCTACGGCACCCCAACCACTCTCCCCTGGGCCGTCAACTTCGGCGATAACATTCCCCGCCACCCCACGCAACTCTACGAAATCGCTTTCCTCGTGCTCTTAATCCCAATCCTCTATCGCGTCCTAAGAAAAATTCCCATGAAAAATGGAGTTGTCATCCTGAGCGAAGCCGTGACGAAGCGAAGCGAAGTCACGGCGCAGTCGAAGGATCCCTACCCGCGCCACGAACCCGTCCCACCCCGCTTCCTCCCTGGCGACGCTTTCAAACTCTTCATGGTCGCCTACATGTCCTTCCGCCTGCTCTGCGACTTCATCAAACCCTACCCCCGCATCTTCCTCGGCCTCGGAGGAATTCAGTGGGCCTGCGTCCTGATCCTGCTGTACTATTCCCGCGACGTCACTCGCTGGCTGCGCCCCGCCCCTCGCGCCGCCAACGCCCTCTCATGAAAGTGCTTGGCACCATCTTCTTCTCGCTGATCGCCATTCTGGCGTCTCTCGTCTTCTTGCTTTCCTCCCTCTGCGCTTCCGCCACCCGCGGCGACGATCGACAGATCTTCGTGCTCGTCGCCTTGGGCGCCCTGCTCTTCGTCATCGCATCCATGCGGAAGATTGCCATATTGAATCAGAAGCCCCGCCGCGTTCCTGAACCAGATTCGCTGCTCCCGCCATATTCGACTGTGCCGCCCAGTTCCGCACCGCCCGCGCCGCCCCAACCCGCAGCAATGCAATCCCGTTCGATTCCATCCAGCGACGTTCCGCGCGTCTCGCAGCCCAGTATCCCTCAACCTTACATTCCGCCTGCAGCGAGTCAGCCCCGGGTCACCCGCGACGTCGTCGGCCATCTCTCCCCCGCGAGCCAAGCAGCCATTCAACAACTGGCTCTCGCCGTCGCCACCAAGATCACCGCCGAAGTTGTCCTCGGACTCATCGGATGGTACGGCGCCCTCGGCTCAACCCACACTCCATTCGCCCTGTTCAAGTTCGGATTTCTCGCTTGGGGCCTGGCCGCCATCGCTCCTGATCTGGCGCTTCTTTACAGTCTCACCCGCCGGCCCGGACCCACGGCCTTCGCCTACTCTCTGGTAATTCCCGCTCTCCATCTCCTCTTTGGACTCTCCGGTCACTCGGCCCTTCTCGTTCTGATCCCTCGTTCCGGCCAGGCTGCCATTCCGTTGCTTTCCATCATTCCTTGGATTCTCGACATCCTCGTTCCCTATCTCGCCTGGAAAGCCATCCGCTTCACCGGAATTCGTCCCGACCCCACCCGCCTGATTACCGCCTTCGTCGTGATCCTCATTTATCGCATCCTGCTGCCCGCCCTCTTCGTGTTCCTGAATTAATTCGCGCCTTGTTCGCGGCTCAAGGAATTCAATGGGCGTACATCCGGAATTGCTTTACTATTCCCGCAATACCTCGCACAACTCATGGAACGATGGGCCGTCAACACGCTCCGCACCCTCGGCATCATCCTCACCGCCGGCCTCGTCCTCGTCACCAGTTTGCTGGTTATTCTCTTGGTGATCTGTTCCGGCGCGTCCAGCGGTGCCAACGGTCAGTTCGTCGCATTCATAGCCATCGGCATCGTCTTTATCGTCCTGGGCGTCATCTTCATCGCCTGGCTCTCTCGCCGCCTCTACCTGTCCTTGGCGCATCTCGACCCTCTCCCGCAGGGTGCTTTATCCGGCAACGTCTTACCTCAACCCGAGACTCCTGCCACTGTCCCCCTCCATCTCTCCCCGCTCGGCCGCCAATCCATCGACCGCCTCGTCCTCGCCCTGGGCGCGCAGATCTTCCTCAGTGCCGTCGCCTTGACCTTCAATCAACTTCACTTCTGGTCAGGCCCGCGCATCTTCGCCCCGTTTCCCCTCCGGCACTGGGGCCTCGTACTGTTCGGCCCGTTTGTGCTTTACCACCTCCCTTACGCCGTGCTGATCTATGCCCTTCTCAAGCGCCCCGATCGCCGCGCTTTCACCTATTCCCTGGCCGTGCCTGCCATCCTCATCATGCAATCGCTCCTCAGCCTTGGATACTTCAGCCTTTTCGCCGGACAACATCCCATTGCCATGATCGTGCTCTTCGTCCCGTGGGCCATTCACATCGTCATCCTCGTCCTCGCCTACCAGGCCATCCAGCAAGTCGGACTCCACCCCGAGCCCGTGTCCCTCATCGTCGCCGCCGTCGTAACGTTCATCTTCTTCTCCCTAATCCACGCCATCACTCCGCTCCTCTACCGCTTCACGTGGAGATAACTCACGTAGGGACGGACGCGTTCGTCCGTTCCCCGATGCGAAGCGAGGGCAGCCGCGCGCCCTCTGTGGTTTTCGAAGTTCCTGGGTTGTCCAATGGACAGGGTGCCCCATTTCTCGCGCGCCCTTTGCGCGAGAAGTGGGGTTTTGCAAGTTCCCATGTAAGGATGTTTTCCTCCTCTGCGTCCTCCGTGTCCTCGGTGGTTATTTTTGGGGTCCGCCTTCACCGCCACCGACCTGTGGGACACTCTCCAAACTGCCACAGATCTTCCTCCGCGAGTCCGTTTCCGCTGCTAATATTCCCCTCGTTGGAATTCGCGGCAGGTCACTTTACCCAAGGCAGCCTCCATGCCCCACAAAACCCGCCCCTACCTGTTCTACGACGTAGCCATCTCCATCTGCTCCACCTGCTTCCGCAAAGTCGAAGCCAAAACCGTTTTCCAGGACAACAACGTCTACCTCCTCAAACGCTGCCCGCAGCACGGCGCCGAAAAAATCCTCATCGCCGACGACGTCGACTATTACCGCCGCTGCCGCGAGATCTTTATCAAGCCTCCCGAGATGCCCCTCGTCTACAACACGCCCGTCAAATGGGGATGCCCCTACGACTGCGGCCTCTGCACCGACCACGAGCAGCACTCCTGCCTCACGCTCGTCGAAATCTGCGACTACTGCAACCTGCGCTGCCCCGTCTGCTACGCCGCCAGCGGCCCCGAGCGCCAGCAGTTCCGCACTCTCCAGCAAGTCGAAACCATGTTAGACGCGGTCGTGCGCAACGAAGGCCACCCCGATGTCGTCCAACTCTCCGGCGGAGAGCCCACCGTCCACCCGGATTTTTTCAAGATTGTTGAGATGGCGAAGGCTCGCCCCATCCGCCACCTGATGGTGAACACGAACGGTGTCCGCATCGCGCAGGAAGAAGACTTCGTGAAGCGCCTGGCTGACTACAAAGAAGACTTCGAAGTCTATCTCCAGTTCGATTCCTTCGAGCGCGAACCGCTGATGCAACTCCGGGGCGCCGACCTCCGCCGCATCCGCGAAGACGCGCTCGAAAAACTGAACCGCTACAACATCGCCACGAATTTAGTGGTGACGCTGAAGAAAGGTCTGAACGACCACGAAATCGGCGAAATCATCGACTACGCCCTCAAGCAGCCGTGCGTAAGAGGCGTGACCTTCCAACCCATCCAAGACGCCGGCCGCTTAGAGACGTGGGTAGAAGAGGGTGCCCCACCCTTGCCGTCCCGTTCTTTGGGACGACAGGGTGGGGAATTTGAAGTTCCTTCGGTCGGTACAGACTCACCGGGAAAGAAGCCAGGCAAATTCGTCCGCAACTTCAACCCCGCCACCGACCGCCTAACGCTCACCGAAGTCCGCCGCAAAATTCTCGAACAGACCAAAGTCTTCCGTCCCGAAGACATCATCCCCGTCCCCTGCCACCCCGATTCGCTGGCGATGGCCTACGCCCTGAAGCTCAACGGCAAAGTCACACCGCTCACCAGCATGATCCCGCCCGAAGTCCTGATCAACGGCGCTGCCAATACAATTTTGTACGAACAAGATCCCGCCGTCCGCGACAACCTCTTTAAACTCTTCGCGACGAACCATTCCCCCGCGAGCAGTGCTGGCACTCTCCGCGAACTCCTCTGCTGCCTGCCGAAAGTCTGGATCCCGAATGACGTCACCACGGACCATGTGGGGACGGACGCATTCGTCCGTCCAGCCGAGCAACGCGAGGCGTCCTCGGACCATGTGGCGACGGGCGCCTCGCCCGTCCCGCCAGCGCGAAGCGCGGCGGAATCTTTCCCGTCCTTAACCTACGAAAACATTTTCCGCATCATCATCATGCAATTCATCGACGCCCACTCCTTCGATGTCCGCAGCGTCAAAAAAACCTGTGTCCACATCGTCCACCCCGACGGCCGCCTCATCCCCTTCGACACCTACAACCTCTTCTACAGGGATGACCTGGAAAAAACCCGCCTGGACCCGTTAAGAAAGAGAGCCGAAGCCGCTCTAGCCGAAGTGTGATGTAAGAGGAAGTGTGGCGGACCGCAGGGAGCCGCGCCACGACGAACCAATGCAGTAACCACCCGCCCAAGGACGCTCATTCTCCCACCGACCCAGCAATTCCCGCATAGGACCTCCCTCTCGAACCATCCCGACCAGCCGGAAATCCACCTCCCGCTCCACACCCCGTAACGATCTTGATTCTTCCCCTGCACGAGCCCTGCGATCGTCGCGACCAGGCCGCAGGCTCTTCGAACCCAAAACTCCCATGTAAATTGGCGAATCGAAATGTTATCGTGGGTGACCGATTTTCCAACCGTGCGGTCCGGCGTGGAAACTCGGTGCGTCGATTTTCCTAGCGTAACCCGTCCATTGAGCACCATCCCTCATGAACATACTTGATGTCGTCGTCGGCAAACCGATCAAGACCAGTGACGAGCGGGCCGAACAGATCGGTCCCGCGCAGGGCATCCCGATCTTTGGTCTCGATGGCCTTAGCTCCGCCGCTTACGGACCGGAAGCTGCCCTCAGCCTTCTCATTCCTCTTGGACTGCTGGGCGTTCGCTACATCGTTCCGGTCAGCGCCGCCATCATCACGCTGCTGGTGATCGTTTACTTCTCATATCGCCAAACCATCGCGGCCTATCCCTCGGGCGGTGGTTCGTATACGGTGGCGCGTTTCAATCTTGGCGCCCCTGCCGGACTGCTCGCCGCGGCAGCGCTGCTCGCCGACTACATCCTGACAGCCGCAGTAGGTATTTCCGCTGGCGTTGGAGCTTTGGTCTCGGCCGTTCCGTCCTTGCTCCCGCACATGGTTCCCCTTTGCGTGGGCATTCTGATCGTCATCACCATCTTCAATCTCCGTGGCGTGCGCGAGGCTGGGACCGTTTTCGCCGTGCCAACGTATCTGTTTGTCGGCACACTGCTCATCACCATCCTTGCCGGCGTACTCCGGGTCCTGATCAGCGGCGGACATCCCACGCCTGCAGTTCCCCTTCCGCCTCCACCAGCCATAACGGAAGCCGTCAGTTACTGGCTGCTGCTCAAGGTGTTCGCCAGCGGTTGCACGGCCTTGACCGGAGTCGAAGCTGTCAGCAACGGGGTGAAGGCCTTCCGCGAGCCTGCCGTGAAAAACGCGCAGCGCAGTCTTACCGTGATTATTTTTCTTCTAGCTGTGCTGCTGGCCGGAATTTCTTATCTCGTAAAAGTTTATGGAATCGCAGCGACCGATCCTGGCCGGCCCGGCTACCAGAGCGTGCTCTCCATGCTCACGGCCGCAGTCTTTGGAAAAGGAATCTTTTACTATCTGACGATCGGCTCCATCCTCGTGGTTCTGTCTTTATCCGCGAACACCGCCTTCGCCGATTTCCCGCGCCTGTGCCGCGCCATCGCTCAAAACAATTATCTGCCGCACGTGTTCGGCTACCGCGGACGGCGACTGGTCTACACCTACGGGATCGTCGTGCTGGCTGTACTCTGTAGCGGCGTTCTCGTTCTTTTCGGCGGTGTGACTGACCGGCTAATCCCGCTCTATGCGGTGGGTGCCTTCCTCGCGTTCACGCTCTCCCAGGCGGGCATGGTCATGCACTGGAGGAAAAATCGCGGCCCGGGATGGGTGAAGAGCGCATTGGTAAACGGACTCGGCGCGCTCGTCACAGGCACCACGACGGCCGTGGTGCTGGTGGCGAAGTTCATGGAGGGCGCGTGGATTACCCTTCTCTTCATTCCCTTGACCATTGTTTTTTTCTCCATGGTCCGCCGCCACTACCACTCCGTGAAGGTGCTCACCACCTGCAAGCTTCCAGTTGATGCGGCTGGCCTCGGCGTGCATCCCATTGCGGTCATCACCATCGACCGCTGGAGCAACATCACACGCCAGGGCATTGAATTCGCTGCCCGGCTTTCCCCGGAAGTGATCGCCTTGCACGTGGAGCCCAACGAGCATTCCGAATTGCTGCAGGACGACTGGGAACAGTACGTTGACCGGCCCTTTCGCGCGCAGGGCAAGCAACCACCCGAGCTTCACATCCTGCCTTCACCCTACCGCTTCGTCATCATTCCCGTGGTTCAGTTTATTCTCGATCTCTCGAAAAAGAATCCGGATCGAAGCATTGTGGTCGTTATCCCGGAGTTGGTGGAGGACCGGTGGTACGAATATTTCCTCCACAATCAGCGCGGCCGCCTTCTGGAATGGGTGCTGCTCGCCCGCGGCAATGAACGCATCTTCACCGTGAGTGCCCCTTGGTATGTCGGACACCGAACCTGATTTCGTCCTCGGATCCTGCGTCGCAAAAAGAAAAGGCGGCCGCCACGCCGCCTCTTCAAAAGCTAAGAGCCTAGCAGCGGTCTAACCAGTGTGGTGTGAAGGTGTGGGGGCGGAACATGTGGGGCGGACACTCCTGTCCGCCCTGCCGAGAGCGTACAACAGCCTGAGGTTATCGCGCAGTCACATCTCCAAGACGGAGACGGAGACGATGCCCTGCCTTCCCTCCACACTCAATAATGTAGCCCGAATCCGAAAGGGAACAGCGGGGATTGCGAGTCGTGCGGCAAATCGCTTTTTTGTTGCTTCACCGCCTCGACGGACGACGGTAACTCGAATGGCAGACGGCCGCTTGGCGATACCTTACCGGTAATCAGAGCGAGCAGCGGTTCGTCCGAGATGCCGAAATCGCCCAAGAGCGCAGTCACGTGCGGGCGGACGTTGGTCAGGATCAACGGCCGTTCCAGCGTGGTCAGGAACACGGTCGGAACCATCGGACTCACGCGCAGCAGTTCGGCATAAGCCGCATCTTTTTCCGTGAACGTGAGCCTTCCCTCGTGCTGCCTTGATCCAAAGAAGAAGTTCGAATGCTCACTCTCGTACGGCGCGGGTGCTCGAATGATCGCCAGGTCCGCCTGCGTGGGATCCGCGACCACGATGAATCCAGCGGCCTCCGCGGCCTTGGCAGAGACGCCGTACAGATAGATTTTCTTATTCTTCGCAGCCACCGGCAGCAAAGGCTGGCCGGTTGCTGCGAGACGGTTGTTCTCCAGCAGAACAACGGCGCGGGCCTGAGCAGCTTGTCCCTCACCCACAAAATCTTTGTTGCCGGCGACCTCAGCCGCCTTGGTCTCATTCACATAGGGCTGTTCAAAGAGACCAAGTTCGAACTTCTGCAGAAGAATACGGCCCGCCGCTTCCCGGACGCGCGCGTCCGGGATCGATCCGTTGTGAACCTCCTCCACGATGACATTCGATTGTTCCGTTCCCCCAATCTGATCTACGCCCGCGTTGATCGCCTTGGCAAAACGTTGCGCCTTGGTCAGTTCTTCGACTCCCCACGGCATGCCGATATCCTGCGGAGTGGGCTTGACCCCGGCGGCCGTACCATTGCGGCAAGCCTCGGAGCAGTCGTTGGTAATCGCCCAGTCACTTACAATGACGCCGCGAAATCCATATTGCGCTCGAAGTAACTCGCTCAGCAGTTGATGATTAAATCCGGCTCCCACTTGCTCCAGCGGTTTCCCATCAATGACAACCCCTTGTAAGACCGAATAGGTTGGCATCACGCTGCCTGCGTGCGCCGCGAAGGCACCGGTAAACGGAATCAGATGCTGCGGGAAGTTGTGCCCGGAAAAATCGGCGTAGCGGCCGTAGTAGTTATGTCCATCCCAACCGCCTTTTGCCGCACCATACCCTGCCCAATGCTTCACTACCGCGACCACACTGCCGGTATTCAAACCATCCGTGCCATTCTGTATTCCGGCGACATAGCTTTCGACCATGCGTTTTGCGATGTCGGCGTCTTCGCCAAAAGTTCCGTTGGCGCGCGCCCAGCGCGGTTCCGTGGCCAGGTCGGCCTGAGGCGCAAGCGATTCGCGAATGCCCATCGCTTCATATTCCTGACGGACGACATCTCCAAAGCGGCGAGTGAGCTCTGCATCATTCAGAGCCGCAAAACCCAGAGGCTCCGGCCACATGGAGAACGCTCTGTCCTGCATGGTGGCCCCAAGCACTTGCTCGAAATGGTGCCGCGGATCGGAGGAGATCGTCACCGGAATACCCCACCGCGAGGATTCTGCGATCGCTTGAACTTCGTTGTTCTGTTTGGCAAAGAACTCAGCGCTTCCATTCAGGCGGGTAATGAACGCGTTGATGTGATTTTCCTCGATGAACTGGCGGACCTTCACCAGGTCATACTCCTTGCCGACTCCGAGAGGCGCTAACGGGCCAGAACTCGGCAGCGTGCCGTGCACCATCAGTCCCGCCAACTCCTCGAGATTCATACGCTGGACCAGGTCGGCAACTCGGACGTCTGCAGGCAGCCGCCAGTCCTCGTAAGGATCAAGCTTTCCGTTTCGATCGAGATCTTTGAACGTGAGTCCGTCCACGGTGAGCAAGGGCGCTGAACGATGACCCAGGATGGGTTGCTTTGGCGCGCCCCCAATGGCAGCGGTTGAGCAAACAAGCAACACTAAGCCGAAGAACCTTGCATGCATTAGCGAGCGCTCCTATTTCTCTGCTGTGGCGGGTGGCTCAGTCTTTTCATGTCGCCGACATCACCAACACCCGTCGTGGCCCGTCCGTCGCGTACTGGGCGCCGAACCAGAACAGTAAACACCTGTCTAGCGAAGTCGCCGTTCCATCCCACCAGACCCCCTAATTCCAGCGGACGATCCCACTTTTGACTCCCGACAAGGAACGGTTAGACGCTCGCCAAGAACCAACCGTTACACTCTTGGTTCCCCATAATCCACTCTCGTCGAGAAAAAGGCGGCCGCCAGGCCGCCTGGAAAAACTCGTAGCTCATAGCTCGTAGCTCCCCGCTATTTCTTTCCCCGCAGCATCTCCACCACCCGCTCATAATCATCCACCGTGTGATACTCAATCACAATCTTCCCCTTACCCTTCCGGTCGCGGATCCGCACTCGCACTCCCAGCAGCCGCTCCAGGTCTGTCTGCGCCGCCCGGACATTCGGATCCACCCACCGCGCTCCGCTCTTCTTCACCACCTGCCCCGGCATCCCCGGGAACGGATCCAGTTCTCCGTTCATCGACAGGACCAGCCGCTCGATCTGCTCCAATGTCAGACCCTTTTTCACCGCGTACAGCGCCGCCTTCGAAATCTGGTCGTCACTCGACAGGGCCAGCAGTTCTTTCGCCTCGGCGAACGAAATCTTCTTCTCCGCCAGCAGCTGCATCACGTCCCGCGGCAATTTCAAAAGCCGCATGTAGTTCGTCACCGATGTCCGCGACAACCCGACCCGTTCCCCAATCTGTGCCTGCGTCAATGAAAATTCGTTGCTCAACACGCGGAACGCTTCCGCCTGCTCGAGCGCGCTCAAGTCTTCGCGCTGCAGGTTTTCGACGATCGTCATCTCCGCCGCCTGCTGCAGCGAAACCCGCCGCACCAGCGCCGGAATCTGCGTCTTCCCCGCCTTCTTCGAAGCGTGCAGCCGCCGCTCGCCAAGAATCAGAATGTAGCGTCCGTCCTCCTCCGACGGACGCACCAGGATCGGCTGCACCACGCCATTCGCCTTGATGGAGTCCGCCAGTTCCTCCAACGCGTCATCATCGTGCACATACCGCGTCTGAAACGGATTCTTATCAATATCCGCAATCGCCAGATTGACGACAAGATTCCCCGGCATCCGCGACTCCGCCTGCGCATAAATCGTGATGGTCTCGTCCGCCGATGTGGGGACAGCCGCCCCCGGCTGTCCCGCCGAGCGCAGCTCGGCTGGTGAAGATGTCGCATGTGGCACGGCAATGTGTGGAGAAGGGGTATGTGGCGCGGACCTGCCCTGAGCGAGAGTCGAAGGGATCCCCGCCCGCGCAGCGTCCTCCACAACTTCGTCCACGACCGCCCGAATAGTTCCATCAAAAGGAACTCCGGCAGCAGGCGCAGGAATATGTGGAGACGGACCGTGTGGCGGCCCAACCGGTCGCGGTGCGCTCCCCACCACCCGCGGCCCCGGCAGCAACGACTCCAACCCCCGCCCCAAAGCCCGCCGCTTCTCAACCTTCTCTTTGTCCGCCACCCGCCCCGCCGTATTCTCCGCCGCCGAAGTAGTCATGAAATGTTTTCCCTCAATCTCTGCCATGCTCACACCCAATGCCCTGTCATCCTGAGGCGCCGCTTTTGGGCGCCGAAGGATCTATGCACTTCTCCCGCCCATATATCGACGCTCATCAATGTAATACATCGATGCGTATCAATATAATATCGCCAGCCCTCAAGCCGTCTTATCCATCTCCGGCACCGCAGCCGGAATCTCCTGCACCGCCTCTCCCACCTGCGTCTTGGCAGGAGAGGTTTCCGCTGACGGCTGAGCAATGACAGCTGACGGCTGCCGCTCAATAATCTCCTTCGCCAGCCGTATATAACTCTCCGCACCCTTCGAGCGCGGATCGTACACCAGCGCCGCCTTCCCATGGCTGGGCGCCTCCGCCAGACGTATGTTCCGCGGCACAGTCGTGCGGCACAACTTCTCGCCAAAATAATTCTTCAGCTCAGTCATCACCTGCTGCGCCAGGTTGGTGCGCTCATCGAACATGGTCAGCACCACGCCCTCGATCCCCAACTCAGGATTCAGCCCGGCGCGTATGCGCTCGATGGTGTCGAGCAACTCGCTCACACCTTCGAGAGCAAAGTACTCCCCCTGCATCGGGATCAGCACCGCGTCGGCCGCGACCAACGCATTGAGGGTGAGCAGATCGAGCGCCGGTGGACAGTCCAGCACGATGAACTGAAAGCGCTCACGCAAAGGAGCAAGCGCGTCGCGCATGCGATACTCGCGTCCTTCTGCGTCGACGAGTTCAATATTTGCGCCGATGAGGTTCTTGTGCGCAGGAATCAGCCACAACTGTTCGAGCTCAGTCGTGAGCAGCGCCTCCTCAGCCGTAGCCGCACCCATCAGCAGATGATAGGAGCTGACGCGGTCAGGATTCTTGACGAATCCCAGGCCGCTCGTGGCGTTCGACTGCGGATCGCAGTCGACCAGCAACGTGTTGACTTCCGCAGCCGCGAAGGACGCGGCTAGATTGATGGCAGTCGTAGTCTTACCCACGCCGCCCTTCTGATTGGCAACAGCGATGACACGTCCCATGAGATTGTTTGGAGAACCAGAGCTATTGAGCAGCATAATCCGCATCGCAATTCAAATGCAATGACGAATTGCTGTGCACACAAGTGAATTGTGTGCAAAACGCGTCCGAATGTTCCTGCAGGAACATTCGCGCATAAATCGCACGAGTCAATCACAAATCGAAGGAAGTGTTCCTGCAGGAACACTGGCGGCGAGCTTGACGAAACAGCTACTACCTGGACTTCGCAGGGCGGGAACTGCGCATGGCCTGACCCCGGACTGCCCTTCAAGGATCAATGGTCAGAAGTGTTCTCGTAGAAACGTTATGCCGACGCGCCTGGGGGGCCGGGCTAGTCAGACTGTCGCGTTCAAGCCCTTTGACGGCGACGTCGGCCGCTCGGCCTGTTCCTGTTTTTGTAAAATTGCAACACTGTTCCTGCAGGAACACCGGCGGTGATAAGCGATCGCGATTCGACGAGAAGGAATCCCCACCGCGCCCGCGGAAAGCGGAGCCCAGGATGTTCCTGCAGGAACATATCGCGGTTGTCTCGCGGGCTCACGTTGGCTATTCCATCTACGCATAGATGTCTGGATGGCTATTCTTCACAAATTGCAGAAGTGTTCCTGCAGGAACACTGTGGAAAACGCGGCGTCTTGCCGCTTCATGGGCAGGTTACATTTTCATAGAATGCTACTAACGGACCACTTTAGGCCATGCTTGTGGCGTATAGATGCCTTACCTCGTAACAATTTAGGCCTTAAACTTGTCAAGCGTTCCACTTGTTACTTATCTGGTTCCGCGTTGACCCGCAGCTCGAACCAAGCGCAGGTCCGTCCTCAAGAAATTTACCTGTTTATCGAGGCATGATCGGCATTAAACAGAATTTGTACCACTTCAATCATAGATTACTGGAATATTCCTCATTTTGTAGTGAATATCTGGAATTGAATTCCACTTTGTTGTCTATTGACTTGGGGATTTCGTCACTGCTTGCCGCCTATGAGCAAGATCCTCGAGCGGGAGTGCGGGATTGGGGCGGGAGCGGACCAGGTGAGATCGGGCAGCGTCGAGCGCGCCTGGTCTTGTTGGGCGGAGCTGATCAGGAGGGCTAGGCGGCCGGAGTGGGCGACCAGTCCGACGGCGGTGGGGAGGATTGCTTCGAAGCGCTCGACGGCGCGCAGGGTGACTGTGTCGAAGACGGTTCCGGTGAGGGTTTCAGCGCGGGCGATTTGTATATTGACGTCCGTCAATGTAAGCGCGCGCGCGACTTCGCGGAGGAACGCTGCCTTCTTGTGGTCGGACTCGATCAGCGTGAGGGAGATGTCGGGGGACCAGAGCTTGAGCGGGAGGCCGGGGAATCCCGCGCCAGAGCCTACGTCTGCCACGCGGTGAACCTCAGGGGCTAAAGCCCCCATTTCTTCCTGGCCGTTTACGCGGCCCTGAAGGGCCGCTCTTCCACCGGGGACCACCCGCCCTCCAGGGAACAGGTGGCGGGCGGCGAAGAGGGATTCGCCGAAGTGGCGGGTAACGATGTCTTCGGGATCGCGGATGGCTGTCAGGTTGATGCGGGCGTTCCATCGCAGGAGTATATCGATGTACGTCGATATATATTTTAGTTGAGCGGGCGATAGGACAGCGGCCGCCGCGTTGGCTCGCGCCGGTTCGGGTGAGCCGGGCAGTTCGACGGTTGCGCGGAGGAAGGGTTCCAGCAACTCAGCGATGTGGGCCGTGTCCATAACAAGGCCAGATTGTAGATGTTCGTCGCGAGATTTGGAAAAGCGGGATCCGGTGGATCCGTTTGGGGTTTACAACTAAGCGTAAAATGCTTGAGCGGAGCAGAAAGCTGGAGTCGCGGCACCGGGATCAGGCATCCAACTCAAAATGAAGCCCAAGGGAGATGTCTTCGACGAGAAGTATCGCGTGATCGCGGTGGAGAGTCAGTGTCTGACGATCCGAGGGGTTCGGAGCGGGAAAGTGCTGACGATCGTGAATCCGGACCCGGAGACTCCATTGTCGGCTGCGGAATATCCGCCGGGGAAGTTGATTAAGTTAAGCGATCCTTCAGCCGCGCCGCTGAACTAAGCGTCCTATCCGACTTTCGCTCTGCCTTTCACGTTGTTTCCTTACTGCCATTCTTCCGCCCCTTCCGGGCTTCTTCCGCTTTCCGCTTTCCATCGCCCACGGCTTGCGCCTGTGGGCTCCATTCTCTCGCTGGCTTCGCAGCTGCAGTTAAGCAGTCGTCAGTTTTCCGGCACTGGAAGGACAGGAGTGTCCGTCCCACACGGGCTCTGCTACTTCCCAACTTCTAGCGCTTCGTCTGGACTGTAGTCGTGAATGCCTCGGATGACGAGCAGCGTCGAAAGAAACAGGTCCATTGGAAACTCAACGCGGCAGATCTCAAAGATAGAGTGCCCGCCTTGACGAGGGCAATAAGGACTGCGGGGTTTTCAAGATTACTGAGGTCCCGCGGATGGGCTTCGTCGCGACGGGCAGTCGCGCGCCCGCCGCTTCAGCGGTGGTGCTTGCCGCTGCCGTGACCGCCGGAGTGACCTCCTCCGCCGTGCGAATGCCCCCCGCCGAAATTCTTCCCGCCGCCGTGGAAGCCCTTCGGCGCATGCCCGCCACCTCCCATGTGGAAGCCGCCTGAGCCCCGGGTGCTTACGCTCTTGGGCGCGTGTCCGCCCCCAAACAGATGGAAGCTACCCGAGTGCGGTGGTTTTCCGGCGGAGTGCGCAAAGTCCCTGTTCGCGAAAGCCCCGGAAGACCGCCCCCTGAATTCGCTAGTCTGAAAACCCGAGGTCGGCGCGCGATGGGCCTGCATGGAACGGTCGTAGCCTGCACCCGCCCAGCCGCGATGGTCCTCTCCGGCGCTCCGGTTCAAGCTGGATCCGTTGCTATGGCCGTTAAACTGCCTCCCGTTTTCCGCGGCCTGCATATGGTTGTAGGCTTGGCGAGGCGCGCGGTCGTAGCCGGTTCCAAAGGCATGGAAGCCAGCGTTGGAGTTTCCTCGCCAGTTCCCGGCATATCTGCCCGTCGTGTGGCCGAATCCCTGTCCGCGGTTCGCGTTGTGTCCGTCGCCGAACCGGCGGTACCCGTCCGATGTGTGGCCGTTCCCGTACCTCGCAAATGATGTTCTTCCTGCGTAGGCATGCGGCCCATCGTGCCGGAATCCCCAATCAGCGACCGTGGCGCTCTGCGAATGGTAGTCCGACTGGTTGAAGAGCACGGACTGGGCAAACCAGTTCAAGCCCCACGCCAGCCAGCCCCATGGCGTCTGGCTGAAGGCGCTCATCGCGATCCCGAGCCCATAATTTATCGGCGATGAGCCGAGAAATGATTCCACTGCGCCCAGCAGCGAAAACCCGGGGTAGGGCGAAACCTGCTCTCCGTAGACTGTCCATGGGTTATACGTGGGCACGTACACAACTTGCGGATTCACCGGCGTCAGTTGGACGTAGCCCTGGTCGTAACGCACCGCCTGTTGGGGCGTACTCTGCAGGTTGCCGGCTTGCTGAGCGCGCCGGCGCATCACCTGAACTGCCTCGAGTACGTCTTGTGTCTGGTTGTAGTACGCATTGCCCAAGTCGGTGGTCCATTGCAGGTTGCGGTCCATCTGCGCCAACACCTGAGGAAACGCCGTCAACGCTTTCACGCTCGGGTCCCAATTCTGGACGTCGGCACCGGCCGCAATCTGGTCAGAGGAGGCATAGCGTTGCGTCTGCCGCCAGTGGTCGGCATCCGCAACCTGACTGGGGTAGGTCGACGCGGCCAGGACTTGCGCTACCAGCCTGTCTGGATAAAGCGCGATCGGGGCGACGAGTTGTTCGAGTTGCACCGCATCGAGTGGCTGGGCCGGCGCCTGGCCATATCCTCCTTGCGGATACGCCTGACCGGAATCCGGATAAGGCCGTTGCGCGTCCGGCTGCTGTCCATAGTCGGACTGCTGCTGTGATTGCTCATTTGGCGCGTATTGTCCGGTGTCTTGATTGTTCTGCGACCATCCCTGATCGCCGGACGCCGTTTGCTGCGCGAAAAGATTCCCTGGTTCCATCAGAAAGAGGAGAACAACTGCCGCGAGCACGAGCGAACCGCTGAACTGTGCCGTGTTTTGCGGAGCGCTCGTGGCGGTCGCCACACAGCACGGTGAATCATGCGGCAGACGAGAAAACCTGGCAGCGCGCGGGGCATATGGGTACATGTGGGGTTCCATATTTCCTTTCAGGTTCGACGTAAGAACGCTCGCCCGAACAGAAACCGATATTCCAAGCCGCCGCCGACTGATTCTCTTGCCCGCGGGCAATGCTGCCGAAGGACAAAGCCAATCCCACAACAAGCTGAGGATTGTCTCATCGCTAGTTACAGGCTTTTGCTATTAGGCCAAGATGCTGGAAATCAAGCAGGAGATCAATGCAGGGCACATCAATTGAAGGTCAACAGCGAAGTGTCTGAAAACACAAGCGTTCTACTCTCAGGTAAATCCCTCCCAATCATGTCGACGTGGTCAGGATGGCTCCATTTCGGCTTGCCGACGACAAAGGCCTTGGTGACCGGTCCTACCTTCGCTCAGGCGAGTGCATCTAAGCCTTCGGAATTATGCGGAATTTCACTCGCCGAGAACTACTTAAAATCGGAAGCGCGGCGGCAGCTGCAGAGCTGGTGTCCTTGGGCTTGCAGGGTTGCAGTATTTCCAGCTTGGTTCCGTTCGTTTCCTCCGGTTGTGCCAAGTTGACTGACATCGAACATGTGGTGATCCTGATTCAAGAAAACCGCTCGTTCGATCACTACTTTGGAAGCTACCCGGGCGTCCGCGGATTTTCCGATCAAAGCGCGGCATTCCAGCAACCCGATCCAGCGAACACCACGACCTCACCGGTGGGACAGCTCCTGCCGTTTCACCTGGACACCTCGCAGGCGAATGCGGCGTGCACGCACGACATTAGCCACGAGTGGGTGCCGCAACATCAGAGCTGGGACAACGGCAAGATGGACGGTTTTGTGAGTTCGCGTCTATCGATTGATTCCAACGACGCGGTATTGAGCATGGGTTATTACACCCGCGCAGACCTTCCTTATTACTACGCTCTGGCCGACGGCTTCACGATCTGCGACAACTATTTTTGCTCGGTAATCGGCCCGACCGACCCGAATCGCCTCTATACGATGGCGGCCTCGATCGATCCAGATGGGAAAAATGGCGGACCGATTTTGCAGACGATCGTCACAAATCGCTCGGCAATGTACGGCCGTCTGACCTATACGACCATGCCCGAACAACTTCAGGCTCGGGGAATTTCCTGGAAGGTTTACTCGTCACCGGATGAGAGTATTCTGGGCGGGATTCTGTCGGACAATGTGCTTTCCTATTTCAAGAATTTCCAGGATCCTGCATCGGTGCTGCATCAGAATGCATTTGGGCCACAGTTTCCCGTCGACTTCCTGTCCGATGTAGCGCTCGGCAATCTGCCCCAAGTATCGTGGCTGGTAGGGTCGATCCTGACTTCGGAACACCCGCCTGCGCCGTCGCTGTTCGGAGAGAATCTTATTTCCCTTGTCGTCAGTGCTCTCAGCGCGAACCCCGCATTGTGGGCAAAGACGGTTTTGTTGGTTACCTACGATGAAAATGGTGGATTCTTTGATCATGTTCCGCCGGTCACGGCGCCTCCGGGCACGCCCGGCGAATATGTGACCGCGCCCGCGGTTCCGGATCCGACGGTAGTTGGCAGTCCGGCGATCACCGGGCCGATCGGGTTAGGTTTTCGCGTACCTTTGATGATTATCTCGCCGTTCAGTCGGGGCGGATTCGTGTCCTCGGACCTCTTCGATCACACTTCGGTCCTACGATTTCTCGAAACTCGATTCGGGGCCGAAGTGCCGAATTTGAGCGCCTGGCGCCGGGCCGCGGTCGGAGACTTAACGAGCGCGTTTAATTTCAAGAGCCCTGACCAGTCGATTCCGAGTTTGCCGTTTACTCTGCAAGGCGATGCACAGGCGATCTTAGAATGCGCGGCCAACCTGGCTGGAACGACACCATTCACAGTGCCCGCCACGCAGACCCTTCCAACTCAGGAATCCGGAACACCCAGTCGTCCCAGCGGAACATGCTAGCCAGGATTATGAGAAGAACCGCCTTCCGGTCAGGCTGGCGTCAAATCTGTTCCTAAGGTTTCCGCCCATTTTGGACCGTCATGGTGAAGGTCGGCCAGGGCGCTATGAAACGCAGTGCCCCAAAGGCAGTGGCCCGCCGAGATTAAGTTCGAGATCCGACTCGATCAATCCCGGATAGTTGCCAACCCTTACGTTACCGGATTATGTCAGGCTTGTCCGTCGTTCGCCCGCACTCGTTGCCATGAAACCCTGGTACTTCCAGAATAGAACGGAGTTGGCGATTGCTTTCTCTGTGTACCGAAGAAATCTCTCCAGAGGAGTTACCCGCGGGACCTGACCGAGTTCGAGGCCCGTTTCGCCAACGAGCCTGCCTGTCCTGGTTTACCTATGCCGACTGCGCTGGCTCGACGGTTTTCGCTGACCCCATCCTCGGAAGAATAGAGAAAACTCTCGATCTCATCGATTCGCTGGCTGGCGTCGTTGTAACCAATCTCGGTGAGAGCACTCGTGTACGCTGATGTAAATAGCAAATAACTCATCAGATCGGCACATGAAGCCGCATCTCGTCCCAAACTGTTTACAAAGTACTGGATAAGATAAGGCATGTCTCTCTGGTGCTGCTCTGCCAGTTGTGACAGATCGACCGAAGGCGTGATGAGTAATGATGCCAAAGGCCGCATCTTTTCACATCCTTCAATACCAGACTGGCTGACCTGGCCGCTGCCGAGCAGCTGATTCAAGCGCTCAAGGTGCTCGATGTCAGTTGCAAGATGGTCAAGGAACATCACATTAAAGAGGACCCCCATAACTTGCGCTAGCGAAGGATCTCTTTGATCCATGGGTTCTGCTTGACGTTCGAGATTGTCGCAGCGGACTCCGATCGCGAAAATCTTTTCTGCCCCCAAACGGATGATCGGACTAAGAGGTTGTTGAAGACGCACACAGCCATCGCCGAAAAAAGCTGTTCCCTGCGGGGTCTTAAGTCTTACAGGCTGAAAGATCAAAGGAATAGCAGCCGACGCGCAAACATGGTCGACCGTAATCTTCGTCGCAACTGTCACGCGCCGGCTTCTGTTCCACATAGGGTGTCCCTTCAGTCCTTGAATGAAGAGATAACTTTTCCCTGAGGTATAGTTCGTCGCGGAAATAGCGAGTGCGTAGAGATGCCCGCGCTTGATATTGTCCTGGATTCGCTCGCAATGGAGATGTTCGTTGAGAAAGTGCCTCAAAGGAGTCGCGTCTAATAAAGAGTGGGCGTGACCCCCTCCAAGAACTCCTCCGAAGGAGAGATCGAGTATCCAGGTAAGGGAATTACGGGCCTGTGATAGAACATCGCTGTGAAAGATATCGGAAGGTCTGAGATCCGACCAAGCCTGTGCGAGAACTTTGGTCGCCGAAGCAAAATCGTCGCTCCCCCCGGCAAGAGCAGCACCATTAATCGCCCCAGCGGAAGAGCCTCCGATGATCGGAAAAGGATTGCCGTGCGTCTGAACTCGTTTTATCTCGCCAATGCGTTTAAGAATACCGGCTTGATAAGCACCGCGAGCACCCCCGCCAGTCATCACTAGACCGAGCGTATTATCCATTGTTTTTCCCTTGGTGCCCGCCTGGTAATGATCCAGACGTTCAAACGCAGGATCCTGCGGCAGTCGAGATCGAACGATCGAGCCGGGGCACCCTGCGTTCGCGTATCTCCGCGCTGGCCTCGGATTTCCCCGTGCTGTGTCAAAACGCCCGAAGCGGACCGTTTCCAGACATTGACCTCAGGCGGTCAAGCACTCGATCGTGGCAGGGACCCTTCGATTCGTGTGGCCCGCGTTTCGCACGAGCCACACTTCGCTCAGGATGACAGCTCCACCTCGTTCCTCTGTCAGGCCGCGGCCGCTGCTGCCTTCTTCTTCCCCCGCGCTGCCGGGGCCTTCCCGCGATGTACTGGCTTGGCCGCGCGCTTGTGCTCACCAGTCGGCTTTACCATTGCATCCATCAGGGTCTTCGGAAGTGGCCGCAGGAGTTCCAGGGTCTTGCCCGTAGTCTTCACGTTGACGTTCATCTGCTTGCCGGCTACCTCCACCATCTTCTCTTGCGTGTCGATGAACAACTCGGCTGCCTGCCGCGCCAGCTTGGACAACTCGGTCTTCTTGATTTTCTTGATGGCGGTGTGTTTGCCGCCGGTGACCTTGGCTGTCTCCTCGGCGATGACATCCAGGAATTGCTTCTGCGCTTTGGCAAAGTTCTCCATACCCTCGCGCGCCAGACTCACCAAGGGCGCTCGCCCTGGTAACGGCTTGCCGGTCCTGGCGGCTTCCACCCACAAATGGGTCTGCTTGCCGGCGATCTTCAGGTACTCCTCCTGCATGTGGATAAACGTATCCACGCTACGGCGCAGCAGGTCGGCGGTGGCATGCGCCGCGGGCCCTTCCCCGATGCGCTCTTTGACAGCAGTCATCAGGATTTCATTCTGTTGCTTGCTCAGATCAAGAAGTACTTTCTGCGCTTCAATGAAGTTCGTCATGCTCTCACCGGCCATCTCGCTGAGGACGGTGCGAGGAGAATGATGAGGGTCGGACAATTGTTGCCGCAGAAAATGCACCACGTTTGCATTCTGCCGCATTGCGATGTCCAGCAGGCTCCGTGGCGTGGCGAGGAAGTTCTGAACGCCCTGTTGCGCCCAACCCGATAGACTAGAAACAAAGGACGGCTCCCTGGAATGAGTCCGGGAGGTCTTGGTCTTTGTGGCTACTGACATATGATCCCTCCGAATATGCTGCAGTGCAGCATTCGAGTTAACTATAAGCTTGGAAAGCACTTGTGTCAATATGTATGTGTCAGTTTGTGCGTCGCACAAGGGGCGCGATGAAGTGGAGCGGCCGATCGCGCTCTGCCAGATGAAGCACAGCGGCGATGGAGCCGTGACAGCGCCGGTTGGGTTCAGCGCTCAGCGCCGGTTGGGCGGCGTTCCGAGGCGTTGTGTTTCGATCACCCACGTTCCCTTTTTTCGCTCGCTGCACTGAGGAAACTGAGGAATATGGTCTGTCCGACCGCCAGTCGACCGATGCGAGTAACCGCGCCGTAGATTCCCGCGGTGTTCTGGTGCACACGAACAACCGCCTTCAGCACTTCGGGAGCCGGACGTGCTGAGTCGGGGTCAAGGTTCACCATCGAGCAGCGTTCGTCGCGCATCGTCACGGTGATGGCGGGGGCGTCGTCCCCCTCGCCGAATGAGAGCACACCGCCCACCCACTCGTCCTCCTGGAAGGGAGCCGGCCGCAGTAAACGAACCACAACATTCTGGCGAAACCGTCGCACGTCCAGGCTCCCCCCTGAGAGTCGTCCAATCTCGCGCACCGTATCGGAAGCGATCACGGAGATGCTCGCTTCATCGAAGATGCCATACTTCAACTGCATCATCTGCACGGGAGCCCCGTAGCGACGTCCGACTTCCGCGGCCAAGTCCTCCCCGAAGACAGGCATCTCTTTGCCATCCGGCGTGCGAATATGCGTGGGAAGTTCTTCCTGGGAACCGTCTTCACGGCGCTGCGGAGCAAACAGGAGCAGGTCGGGAAGCTTGCTCGCTGTTAGCCACGGGAACCCGCTGCGGTCATCCATCCGCCGAAATGCCAGGCGTCGGTCACCATCGAGGCCGTGCCAGCCCAGGTTGGCGACCTCGAGTCGTTCGCCGCCTATGGACTTCACGGGATACCGGAAGATCGCCTCGACATGTCCGATTTCTATGAGCATGCTCGATCCGCATTCTAAGGTACCCGACTCCGTTTGCCCTGTGAAACCTCAGTGCAGATTTGTGAGAATGCATGGCTGGCCCGCTGCCCCTTGATCTCAGATAAGGAAGCAGCTCTATTACGGCTTTGCGCCGTGTTGCTTTAACAGGGCGATGATCGGCGCGTAGTCGATTGCGGCATCTCCGTTCGTGGCGGACCAGAGGGCTTGGCCCAGGGCGGTTCCTCCGTAGACATTTTTGGCCTCTAGCGAGGCGCCTCTTTCCAGAAGGAGCTTGATCGTATCAGCGTGTCCTCCGATGACTGCCCAGTGGAGCGCGGTCTGGCCGGTGTTGGCTTGGGATTGCAGAGAAGCTCCGCCCTGCAAGAGAAACTCGACCACGAGGTTGCGGCCGTATTCGCAGGCCCGCAAGAATCCGCGTTCCATTTGAATGTTGGTTGCATTCGGACGTAGCGCGCCGGATTCATCGAAGTACATCTTGACTTCATCCAGGCGGCCAATTCCTGCGGCTCCTTCCAGGTCGAGGTGCGCGCCGCGCGTGGCGAGGAATTCAGCGGCTCGGGCGCGGCCGTTGGCCAGGCAGATGTTGATGAGCGGGCCGGCTGGGGAATTCGCGGCGTCGATGGCTGCGCCGTGGTCTAAGAGAAGTTGCATGAGCGCTTCTTGTACGCCGGCGCGTTCGGGATGGACGCTCGTCCCAACCAGCGCCAGCGTCGTCGATCCACCATAGACATTGGCTACGGCATTGAGGTCGGCGCCGGCACGGAGAAGAAGGTCGGCGATCTGGACAATGTTGTTGGGCGTCTTCTGGCGGTAGCCTTCAATGCCGTTGGCCGAGACGTAGTGCAGGAGCGTGGCTTGATGGCGACGGGACGAGTGGGCCCGAATTAAATCGGGATGGTCGTGGAGCAGTCTTTCCAGAGTCGCGATGTCTCCGGAGACGATGGCGGCGGCTCGTTCGAAGTTGTTGACGTCGGAGTTTCCGCCGGCCACAGCTTCGATGTGCTTTGCCAGCTTCGGCCAGCTTTCGAAGCCCTGCGCTCGGGCGATCACGAACTGGGCCGCGGTCAGGGTGTTGCTCTCTGATAGTTTCTCGCGCGCGAAGGTTTCCAGTTGATCAGTCCAGTGATCGATTCTTACGGGGAGTTGGGGCGTGAGAGTGAGGTCGGAGAGGCGGACTAGCAAATCGATCCAGGAGGCGGCCCAGGTGCGGATCGCGGCCTGGTCGGTGGACTGGCTGGCTCTCAGTAAATCTTTGGCGCGCTTTTTGTACTGATCAAGATTGGGGCGCGGCGGGAGCGGAAGAGCGTCCTGCGGGGTGGGGAACATACGAAGCTCCTTTCAATGCGCCTGGAGTCCGCACTCGGGCAGGCTGAAAGAAGGTTCGTCGCCTTCAAAATTGTGGATCAGGTGGGCACGGCCCTTTCCGCGGACTGGAGGCGCCCTTCGCGCTCAGGTGGGTAGGATAGGCAATTCTCGGGAGCGAGTCAATTGGGAGAGAACTCCATTTCGAGTCAGTGATGAGAGATAAGTAGGGATCCTTCGACTGCGTGGCCGCCCTGCTTTGCTGCGCGGCCACTTCGCTCAGGATGACAGCTCCGATTTTTCGAGACGTTGCAAAGCGGGATGAGGGCGGAGTATCGTGCGCTGGCGGGGCAAATCCCCACTTCTCGCGCAAAGGACGCGCGAGAAATGGGGTACCCGGGATCTTTCATATCGACATTTTTCTATTTCACCTCTTGGGAGGGCTTATGAATCGGTTGCTGCGGCAGGTACAGGTTGGCGGGTTGGTGCTGGGGTCGGTGATGGTGTTGACGGCGGCGGATACGGCGACGCTGCCTGCGCCGCCGGTGGCGAAGAAGGTTCCGCACGTGTCTGAGGTCAACGGGCACAAGATGGTGGACAACTATTTCTGGCTGCGGGACAAGCCGAATCCGGAGGTGCGGGCTTATCTGGAGGCAGAGAACGCGTACACCGAGGCGGTGATGAAGCCGACCGAAGGTTTCCAGAAGAAGCTGTATGCCGAGATGCTGGGACGCATCAAAGAGACCGACGTTGAGGTGCCGTATCGCGAGGGCGAATATTTTTATTACGTGCGAACGGAGGCGGGAAAGCAGTATCCGATTCGGTGCCGGCGAAAAGGCAGCATGGACGCGCCGGAGGAAGTGTTGCTGGACGTGAATGAACTGGCCAAAGGGCAGGCGTTCATGTCGGTAGCGGCGTTTGCGGTGAGTCCGGATGGAAATCAGCTGGCATACTCGTACGACAACACGGGGTTCCGGCAATACACGCTGGCGGTGAAGGATCTGCAGACTGGGAAAAACTTGGTTGACCACGCCGAGCGGGTTGGTTCGGTGGTGTGGGCTAACGACAACAAGACGATTTTCTATTCGCAGGAAGATGCGGTTTCGAAGCGGCAGTACCGGCTGTACCGGCACACGGCCGGAACAGCGGAGGCGGATGCGCTGGTGTATGAGGAGAAGGACGAGCGCTTCGATGTGTCCGCCGCGAAAACGCTGAGCCAGGCTTACATCTTTCTACTTCTGACGAGCCATACGACCAGCGAGGCGCGGTATATTCCGGCGAGCGATCCGACGGCGGAGTTCAAGGTAATGGAGCCGCGGAAACAGGGGGTGGAATATTATCCCGACCACAATGGCGACTCTTTCTATATCCGCACGAATGATACGGGGCGGAATTTCCGGCTGGTTAGGGCTCCGGTGAACGATCCGGCGAGCACGAACTGGCACGAAGTGATGGCTCAGAACCCTGACATCATGCTGGACGATATGGAGTTGTTCAAGAACTTCTGCGTCCTGTACCAGCGTGAGAGCGGGCTGCCGCAGATTCGCGTGATTGATTTGCGCGATGGGAAGTCGCAGAAGATTGCGTTTCCGGAGCCTGCGTATGCGGCGTATTCGTACATTAATCGCGTTTACGACACGACGGAGTTCCGGTATGGATATCAGTCGCCGATTACGCCAGCGTCGGTGTTTGCGTATGACATGGAGAAGGGGACGTCGGTGCTGTTGAAGCAGAAGGAAGTGCCCGGAGGATATGACGCGAAGAAGTATCAGGTGGAACAGATTTATGCGGTGGCGGCGGATGGAGCGAAGATTCCGGTCTCGGTGCTGCACTTGAAGGGCGCGAAGCTGGATGGGGCGGGCGCGCTGTATCTGTACGGGTACGGGTCGTATGGAGTTTCGATCGACATGTTTTTCAATCCGAACATTTTCAGCATGGTCGATCGGGGAGTGGTAACGGCGGTGGCGCACATTCGCGGCGGCGGGGAGATGGGGAAGGCCTGGCACGACGCGGGGCGCATGATGAACAAGAAGACTACGTTCACGGACTTTATTTCGTGTGCGGAAGATCTGGTGAAGCGGGGGTACGGGTCGAAGAGCCGGCTCGTGATCGAAGGGCGGAGCGCGGGCGGGCTGCTGATGGGTGGGGTGCTGAACATGCGTCCGGATTTGTTTAAGGCGGCGCTGGTGGGTGTGCCGTTTGTCGATGTGATGAATACGATGCTCGATGAAACTCTGCCGCTGACTGTCGGTGAGTTCGAGGAGTGGGGGAATCCCAAGGAGAAGGCGGCGTTTGATTACATGGTCACTTACTCGCCTTACGACAATGTGGAGGCGAAGAATTATCCGGACATGCTGGTGAAGACGTCGTTCAATGACAGCCAGGTGATGTATTGGGAGCCCGCGAAGTATGTGGCGAAGATGCGCGCGACGCGGACGGACCACAATACTCTGATCCTGAAGACGAACTTGAGTCCGGCGGGGCATGGTGGGGCTTCCGGCAGGTATGACCGGTTGAAGGAAGCGTCGTTTGATTACGCGTACATTTTGGGGGAGATGGGGATTCGGGATTAGGGGTTGGGAAAAGCTCCACTTCTCGCGCAAAAGACGCGCGAGAAATGGGGCACCCGGGATATAGGTCCATCCAGAGAATTCCCGTTAGTGCTGGTTGCGTTCTGGGAGCGATAGGGATCCTTCGACTGCGCCATGACTTCGCTTCGCTCGTCATGGCTTCGCTCAGGATGACAGTTGTTGTTTTGAGATTCTTCTTTTAGATGAGGCCGGCGCGGACGCGGCGGAGGAAGTCTTCGCCGTCGGCTTTGGCTTGGGCCAGGACTTTGGGCTGGTTGCGGTACTCGAGCGCGATTTCCTGCAGAAAAAGTTCTACGGCATCTTTGGGTTTGAAGCCTTGCTGCACCAACTTGCGGATGCGGGGCGTGAAGCTGTCAGCGTCGTCGGCGGAGCCCAGGCGCGAGAGGTGGTCGGAACATTTGTGGTCGCGGAATTTGGCCGCTGCCAGGCGGTCATAGGCGGTCTTGGCTTCGGGATCGTTCAGCAGCGTCGGGAGCGCGGAATTCCATTCACACTGGGAGCAGGTCCATCCATGGAACGAGTGGTTGGACGTCCAGATCAATTGTCTGGCGGTTTTCTGTTGTAGCGACCGGTGATCGTTACTGCTGTCCATGAGCTGCGCGACTCCCCCCGCACCTTGCGTGGCCCATGAGAATCCTTTCGGAATAGTACAGCGAATCCACGGGCGTGGGGAGGGGTGCGAGGTATCGAGGGCGGTTCGGGAGGTGCGCGCAGACTTTCCGTTCCCAAAACACCAAAAATCTAAAGTCAAAGGGCGAGGGCGCCCGCGCCACATGTGTCTCTACTTGGCGAAGAAGTAGTCGAAGGATCGTACGGCGGTGAATTCGTCGTCTTTGATGTCGAAGACGGTGTAGAGCTTAGTGACGTGGAGGACGTCGTGAACTTTTTGGGTGAGGTTGAGGAGCTTCAGTTCACCGCCGGCGTTGCGCACGGTGGTGAAGCTGCCGACAAGTTCTCCGACGCCGGAGCTGTCGAGGTAGTCGACGCCGTTGAGGTTGAGGATGATCTTTTTCTTGCCCTCGGCCACCAGGCCGCGAACGGCATCGCGGAGCGAGTGGATTTCTTCGCCGAGGACGATACGTCCGGTGACGTCGAGGATGGTGACGTGAGCGACTTCGCGGGTGGCTATCTTCAGAGACATGGTTCGGGCCGCTATCAGGACTGGCCGAAATGGTAGTGGCTGCGGAGAGGCAAGTCAAATGGGAGTTGGTGATTGGTCGAGCTGGGGCAACCTGCGGGGTGGGACAGGAATCTGGGAAGATTGAATCCCCAGGGAAATTGAGAGGAGGGCTACGATGCGGAGTCAGTGGGTTCGAGTGCTTTGTGGCTGGGCGTGCCTGAGTTTGATGGCGGGCGCACAGTGCGCGAAAGACAACCGAGAGAACCCGAAGGGAGGAATCCTGGTGACGGACTTCACGATTACGGGAACGCAGACGGTTAGCGCAACCGAGTTGGCACGGATGACGGGCGAGTTGACTGGGAATTGCTTCAACGACGATACGGACGAGATTGGGGAACGAGTTCGGGCGCTCTTTCAGAATCGAGGATACTTCCTGGTGGAGGTCAAGAGCGTGAAGCTCAAGCCGGGAGATCCACTGGGAATTCCAAAACCGGTGACGATGGAGGCCGATGTTGTGGAGGGTCCGAAGTTCAGGCTTGCGGAAATTAGCTTCCGGGGCTATCACGCCTTCAGTGGGGATCAGCTGCGGCAGCAATTTCCCATGAAAACTGGAGCGGTGTTCGAACGGGAGAAGGTAGCTGCCGGGCTCGAGAGCTTGCGCAAGTTCTATGGCACGCACGGATACCTTGATATGGCAGCGATCCCAGAGACCGAACCCAGCTCAAACGCCATGATGCACCTCAGCCTTACGTTTCAGGAGGGACCACAGTATCGGCTAGACAAAGTTGAGTTCGTAGGCAAGAAGGAGATGATTTCCAGATTGCAGGTGCAATGGAAACTCGCTGCCGGGACGGTGTACGACGCTACCTACGTGGATCATTACATCGAAGCCAATCGGGACTTCTTGCCCGGGGGATTTGGACGGAATGATGTGCAGATTACGACGGATTGTCCGAAGGCCCTGGTAGCGGTTCGGTTGGTAGTCGATCCGGCAGAGGATGCATCGCGATTGCAGCTGAAGGATGTGCCTTGCGAGGACACCCACGATCAGGCGAAGTAGCTGGCGGGCGACTTACGAGTGGGCGCCGTGGGGGCGGGCGTCAAGCTCGAGGACGGGGAGTTGGACTTTGTCGCGGATTTCCTGGATGGGGGACGTGATGATAGGAGTGGGATATTGCGGGTGACGGAATTCAAGGTGCATGCCGCGGCCGACGTATTGCAGCTTGAGCATGGAGCCTCCCCAGGTCGAGCCGGAAATGGCGACTTGCACAGGCTCAGGACAGAATTCGGGATGGCCGGAGATCAGGGCTTCGCTGCCACCCAGGAGAACGGCGGTGTAGCAGTGGTGCATGGTCTGGATTTGCAGGACCGTGGAGGGCGGAAGGTCATCGAGAAAAACGCCGCCTTCAATTTCCGACTGGATGATGCTGCGGTTGACTTCGTCCGCCAGGTTGGGATGAGGACTAAACATGCAGATGACCGGGATTTAGGGTATCGGGTTTTGGGGGCCTGGACAAGATTTCTTTCGGGCGGGGCTGGGAGCGGAGGAGCATGACCTTTAGAGGAGGGGCAGGGCGGCGGGGTTGCAGAGAGTTTTTGAGTTCCGGCTTGCGGTCGGAGCGTCCAAGTCAAAGCCCCCCTTCGACTCCGCTCAGGGCCAGGCTCTGCCGCCAAGAACCCGACAAGGATGGGGCCCCCCCTGGACTGACATAACATCCTCTGCCCGCTCCAGGTGACCGTGGTGGTCCTTGGGAGGCAGCTTAGGGGCAAATCCTGATAAAATGGGTGGATACCTACAAAAGGGGTTTCCGACCATTCATGCCAGTTCCTGTGTCACAGATGTGGACCGTGACGAGCTATGTGCTGCGGCAGAAGCTCGCCGGCCGGAAACAATATCCGTTGGTGCTTATGCTGGAGCCGCTATTCCGGTGCAACCTGGCTTGCGCGGGATGCGGGAAGATCCAATATCCGGCGCACATTCTGAAGAAGGACCTCACGCCTGAGGAGTGCTTCCGGGCGGTCGAGGAGTGCGGCGCGCCCATGGTGTCGATCCCGGGCGGAGAGCCGCTGATGCATCCGCAGATCGGGGAGATCATCGAGGGGCTGGTCGCGCGCAAGAAATACATTTATCTGTGCACCAACGCCCTGCTGCTGAAGGAGAAGATCGACCTGTTCAAGCCCAGCAAGTATTTGACCTTCAGCGTGCATCTGGACGGGCAGCGGGAAGAGCATGACTTGGCCGTGTGCCGCGAGGGCGGGTACGACATTGCGGTCGACGCGGTTCGCGAGGCGCTGAGGCGCGGGTTCCGGGTGACGACTAATACCACGCTGTTTGATGGGGCGAATCCGAAGTCGGTGCGTGCGTTTTTCGACGAGATGATGGAGTTGGGCGTGGAAGGCATGATGCTCTCGCCCGGGTACTCGTATGACAAGGCGCCGGATCAGAAACACTTTTTGGGGCGGGCGAAGACGCGGCGGATGTTCCGGGCGATTCTGTCGAACCGGAAGAAAGAGTGGCAGTTCAATTTGTCGCCGCTGTTTCTGGAATTTCTGATGGGGAAGCGGACGTATCCGTGCACACCCTGGGGCATGCCGACTTACAACATCTTCGGGTGGCAGAAGCCTTGTTACCTACTGCAGGACGGGTATGCGGAGACATTCGCCGAGCTGCTGGCTACGACCGAGTGGAGCAATTATGGGACGGAGTCGGGGAATCCGGCGTGCGCAAATTGCATGGTGCATAGCGGGTATGAGGCCTCGGCGGTGAATGCGACGTTCAGCTCGCTCGGCGGATTTCTGGCTACGGTAAAGGGGACGTTGTTCCCGGCGTATCGCGATGAAGAGGCACTGCGGATGCTCGAGGAGCCGACGGCGGCGGCGCATCCGCTGGTGCAGATCGCGACGACTGATCAGGCTGAATCGTTGCAGGAGACGCGCGCGTAGTTGAGGTCTCACTTGCTGGTAGGGATCCTTCGACTGCGTTGCCGCCCGCTTCGCGGACTGCAACTTCGCTCAGGATGACAGAGCTGAGTTCCATTCCAGAGAAAACTCATGACAGGTAAAGAAGGCGGACATATCGACCACGCTTCGGCGGAGGCGATTCCTCCGCACGCGAACGTGGTGAATCCCGACGCGCTGGAGGTTGCGCCCGGGACGGCGCATGAGCGGCTGGAAGGATGGATCCCGGAGTTGGCGAGTGAAGAAGAACTGCGCGTGGCTCTGGAGAAGGCCTTCGACTATCGCGGCGACGTTACCATTACGCGCAAGGATGGGTCGAAGATCGAGGGGTATTTGTTCGACCGCCGGACGGGCGCTTCGCTCAAAGAGTCGGTTGTGCGGTTGTATCCCAAGAATTCGAACGAGAAGATTTCGATATCGTATGCCGAGATTGGGGCTTTGGCGTTTTCCGGCCGCGATACCGCGGCGGGCAAGAGTTGGGAAGCATGGATGAAGAAGTACGGGGAGAAGAAGGCGGCGGGGGAGAAGGATTTGAGTTTGCATCCGGAGCCGCTGGAGTAGCTTTCGCCGACTGCTGGCCACGGCAGCCAGCCGAGCCTTGCTCGGCCCGTCCGGGTCTGAGACCCGGACCCACAAGACCACAAAGAACCATAAGACCGCACGCTCCCAAGCGATCGCAATCCCTTCTAATTTGGCTTGATCCTTTTTCTTCGGTTGGGGCTCTTCCCTAGTGTAGAAGGGAATTTGAGCCCGTCCATCCATGTAACTGAACTACATCAACTCCGGGTGCCCGCGCAGCTGGTCGATGAGCGTTCCGCGTCAGAATTCGCTTCGGGGCATATTCCGGGGCTGAAACTTCGAACGACACCTAGTGAGCATGGACACAGCAGGGCTAAATCGAGCGTGACAGAATACAGGATGCAGCTTTGGCGCGGGACAGGCCGTAATCGAACTTTTCGTTGGAGGCACTCATGGAAGTTACAGTCGACCATCTGGGAGCGGTGCAGTTTGAAATCCACGCGCGGCAGCACACCATATCGTGCGACCAGCCGTTGGAGAATGGCGGGTACGACGAAGGCATGACGCCGCCGGAGCTGCTGCTGGCGTCCCTGGGATCGTGTGCCGGCTTTTATGCGGCGCAGTATCTGCGCAAGTACAAGCTCGCTACCGAGGGTACGCGAGTGCGCGTCACCGCGGAGAAGTTGGAGGACCCGGCGCGCGTAGATAACTTCCGCATTGAAATCGACACGCCTCTCGAGTTGACCGAGCAACATCGGGCCGGTGTGGAGAGAGCGGTGCACCATTGCCTGATTCACAACACGCTACTGCATCCGCCGCAGATGACGATCGAGGTCAAGCAGGCAGCAACGGCAATGTCTATCGGGAAGTAAAGGTCAGGCCGTCCACAAGGTCTTCTACCTCATCGTCGGTCCCACCGATGATTGTGATGGAGATGGCGTAGCCGTGCGAGAGCATGGCCAGCGTGGACTGGCGCATGACGCGGGTGCCGACGTTTCTCCGAAAGTCTCCGCGTACCAAGGTCTTGGTGCCGATAGCGATCTCGTAAGGATCTTCGTCCGCGGTGAAACCCTGCGCTTTGGCCACCTCCGTGAGCGGGAAGAAATACTGGGCCGCTTCTTTTAATCCGGGGTAAGACGCGGCGCTCTCCGCGGCGATCACGATGGACGCGTTCACATCCTCCGCGCGCGCTTCGGGAGGGCGCGAGAAAGCCGCGAGCAGCACTTTGGCGCCGGCGCTGGAAGCCGGTGTTGAGGGCGGTTGTGCGGCAGCGTCTCCTTCCTTCTTTTCCTCTTTTTCTTCCTCGCGTGTATTCATCTCGTCGGTCCGCAACACCCAGCCCGGAGGGATCTTGCAGGAGAGTGCGAGGGTCTTGTTGGTGTAGACGCCGTTGGCTACCGTACCGGAGTCGAAGCCGGACTCGGTTGGGGCGGCGGGCTTCTTGACGCGCTTGGTGGAGGATGACGAAGACGACGAAGGAGACTGTGTCTGGGTCTGCGAGTGCAGACCAGCCGCCGCTGTCGCAACAGCAACTAGAGAAAACAGTAGACGCCGAGAACAGCGAAAGATCATCGTTCCATGGTACGCGAACGATCCGGTCAGGACAAAAACCCCACTTCTCGCGCAAAAAACGCGCGAGAAATGGGGCACCCGGTTTTTACTCTGTCAATCGAGAAGTCTCAGGCGGCCTTGCCCATCACGGGCTGCGCACAGTGTGCGCAGCGGCGCGCGTCGATGGGAATCTCGCTGAGGCACTCGGGGCATTTCCTGGTCGTGGGATCAGGAGGCGCCTCCCCTCGATTCATCCGTGCTACCAGGGCGTTCACCGGCGTCACTACGAAGAAATAGACCGCCGTAGCCACCAGCAGGAACGAAATCACGGCGTTGACGAACTCGCCGTACAGAAACTCACTGTTGTGGAGAGTGAATTTGAGCTTCGAAAAGTCCGGCGCCTTGATCAGAGCGCCGATGAGCGGGGTCAGCAGATCTTTGGTAAGGGCTCCGACCACGCCCGCAAAGGCCGCGCCGATCACGATGCCCACGGCCATATCCACAACATTTCCACGCAGGATGAATTTCTTGAATCCGCTTAGCATGACGATGCCCCTCCCAAAATTTAAGTGCGGACAATGTAAGGCAGGGTGGGCGGGAGGTCAAGGGGGACAAGGGCTTTCGGGCGGCGACGACAGCCTCAGGGGCTAAAGCCCTAATTTAGATTTGACTTTGACGCGGCGCTAAAGCGCCGCTCTTCCACATCACCCGCGTCAGATTCTCATCGGCATGACGATGTAGCGGTACTTGTAGTCGTCGCCTTCGGCGGGGCGGAACTGGCCGGCGGACTGCGGGTCTTTCAGCTCCAGGCGGACTTCGCTGGTGCCGGCGGCCTTGAGGAAGTCGACCAGGTATTGCGCATTGAAGCCGATGGTCAGCGGGTCTCCGGTGTAGGGAGCTTCGATCGAATCTTCCGACTCGCCGGCCTCGGTGGAACTCGCGGAGATTTTCAGTTCGCCCTTTTCCAGGCGGAGGCGGACAGCGCGCGAGCGCTCGTCGGCGAATTGGGCCACGCGAAGGATCGCGGAATTCAGTTCGTCAGAGTTTAGCGGGACAATCTTGCTGTTGTCTTTCGGCAGGACCGCTTCGAAGTTGGGGAATTGTCCGGTGAGTTGGCGCGAGGTCAGCAGACGGCTGCCGATGCGGAAGAATAGCGTGGAGTCGTCTTTCGCGAACTCGATAGTCTCGGCGTCGGTGGCATCGAGCAGGGACTTCAGTTCGTCCATCGCTTTTTTCGGGACCAAGGTTTTCAGTTCGCCGGAGACGCCTTCGAATTTTTCACCGGGGCGTTCACAGTGAGCCAAGCGATGTCCGTCGGTGGCGACCATGGTGATGGACTCTGGCTTCAGGAGCATCAGGGCGCCGTTCAGCGTGTAGCGGGATTCTTCGTTCGAAATCGCAAAGCCGGTGCGGGCGATCAGGCCGCGCAGAACCTGGGCAGGAATCGTGACTGCGCCTGCAGTCGGAAACGCGGGCAGGCTGGGGAAATTCGACTTCGCCATGCCGACCATCTTGGTGTTGGAGCGGCCACATCGAATGCTGACCCAGTGATTCTCGAGCAACTTGATGGTGATTTCGGCATCTGGCAACAGCTTCACATAGTCGTGAAGTTTGCGCGCGGGAATGGTGCAGGATCCTTCTTTCTTGACCTTGGCATTACACGAGGTGCGCAGACTGAGGTCGAGGTCGGTGGCGGTGAGCGACAGGCGGTCGCCCGCGGCCTCGAATAAATAATTGGAAAGGATGGGAATCGTGGTCTTGCGCTCGACCACACCTTGCGTGGCGGTTAATTCGCGCAGCAACTCGACCTTGCTGACTGTGATTTCCATCGTGCCCGCGGCAACAGCGGCCTCCACCGGCATAAAGTCCTTCTCCCCGTACTTCGCTTCTTGCCTGCTACTTCTAGTATTACCCTTATATCAAATGCAAAACCTATTAAACCAGCAGTAACAGTAGGGCCTTCGCAGAAGTGGAAAACCGGGGCAACTCGCCTGTTGTCACCGGGTTCCCGCTGGACCCTTGATGTTAGAAATCGGTCCCGAACTCTTCGGAGACGGTAGTGTAATTTTGCCCTGCCGCCGATTTCATCCCTGCCTTACACAACTTCCACATGTCATTCACAGGCATCGCGAAGGAAGACTGGACTGGACCGTGGAAAACTCAACGACAACCGCGAATCAACCGCCTAATTGCTCGGTCAATTTATTAATCAGCCTGTTTAAATCTTTGTCGTTCTTGCGAAGCTCTTCGATCTTGTCGACGGAGTGCAGCACGGTGGTGTGATGCTTGCCACCGAACTGGCGGCCGATCTCCGGCAGCGAGGCTTCGGTCATGTGCTTGGCCAGGTACATGGCAACCTGACGCGGGTAAACGATCGCGCGCGAGTTGTTCTTCGCCTTGATCTCGACCAGGCGCAGTCCGAATTGCTCGGCGACCATTTTCTGGATCGACTCGATGGTGACCTTGCGGGCTTGCGAGTCGATGAAGTTCTTCAGGACTTGCTGTGCGTAAGGAAGCGTGATTTCGGCGCCGATCAGGGACGAGTGAGCGACCAACCGGATTAAAGCGCCTTCTAACTCGCGGACGTTCGAGCGGATGTTGGAGGCGACGTAGAGAGCGACGTCGGTGGGCAGGGTTACTTTTTCCTGCTCGGCTTTTTTCTGCAGAATCGCGACCTTGGTTTCGAGATCAGGTGGCTGGATGTCGGCGATCAATCCCCACTCAAAGCGGCTGCGCAGGCGATCTTCAATCTCGGCCAGTTCTTTCGGAGAGCGGTCGCTGGCGATGACGATCTGCTTCATCGACTCGTGCAGGGCATTGAAGGTGTGGAAGAACTCTTCTTGCGTGCGCTCTTTGCCGGTAAGGAACTGGATGTCGTCGATGAGCAGGACGTCGACGTTGCGGAACTTGTCGCGGAAGCTGGTCATCTTGTCGTAACGCAGCGAGTTGATCATGTCGTTGGTGAACTTCTCGCTCGATACGTAGCAGATGGCGGCCTGCGGCAAACGCCGTTTGACCTCGTGTCCGATGGCCTGCATGAGATGCGTCTTGCCCATGCCGACGCCGCCATACAGGAACAGCGGGTTGTAAGCTTTGGAGGGGCGCTCGGCGACGGCTTGGCAGGCAGCATGCGCGAACTGGTTGCCGCTGCCGATGACGAAGGCGTCGAAAGTGTAGCGCGGATTCAATTGCGCGGCGCCGTCCCAGTCGAAGCGGGATTGCGAGGGATTCGCGGTTGCGGCGACGGGACTAAGACCGCCGTCGTGGCGGACTGGAGTCGCGGCCGGATCGTCCTCGGGAGTGACGAACTTCACGTCGTTGAAGCCGAGGCCGAGATTGTCGATGGCCTCCTGGATCAGGTCGGCGTATTTGTCGCCGGCGTGGCGAAACTCCACCGTCGGAACGCGAACGAAGAGAACGCCTCCGCTGGAGTGACTGTAGCGGGTGGGTTTCAGCCATGTGTCGTAGGAATGGCGGTTGATTTTCTTTTCCAGCGCATCGAGGATGCGCGCCCATGGGTTCGGGGAGAGAGTTGTGCTGGGGACTGACATATTTGAAATGTTCACCGCGGCGCTCCGGCGGCTGGTGGAGAGCGCCTGTTTAAAACTGCCGTTGTTATGAAGTAGCCGGAACCATCAATTCTACTGCGGAATGCGTCCGAATCTCTATGCGAGGCTGCCGAAAGCAAAAAGAACTTCGAAAGCTAGATCAGTTCGCGATACTAGCACAAAATATTTTGTTGTGTGGAAAACTTCGGCTGGAATTTTTCCGCGAATGATTATTCAGAACCCGAAGGCGGGATGCTGTCAAGTGCCGCGATGGTAACTGCCGCGAAGACGGTGCAGAAGATCGAGAGCTCCGCATCTGCGAACCTCTTTTTGGAGTAACCTGATGGAGTGTGCGCAAGCGCATTGACCCATGGTGGCGGCCATGCTAGGCTGCCTTCGTTTATTGTCGAAAACCCTGCCGAAGAAAAACTGTGGCGCAAAATATATGGTGCGCTCTCGTTATTCTTCGGCGTATCTCGCGGGCTCCCCAAGAACGCCGCAGTTGCGCCGCACGTCCAATGAACTCTCGCCGAGGAGGCTTTCATGATTCGGCCCATCCAATCTGCATCGCCAATTACGCTCGCGCTCGTAACGGTCTTTGTGATGCTGATGCTGTGCGCGGGGTGTGGCAGTTCAAGCCAAAGCAGCCAGAACCTTTCATCGGCGCAGGCCCAGGCGGTCTCACAGCAAGTTGAGGTTGCCCTGCAATCCGCGCTGACTGCCGCGTTTTCCTCCGGGTTGCCGGCCGATCAACATCGCAGTCTTGCAGCGGTCGTAGGCCATCTGACTGCGAATCAATCGTCCGACTGCACGACCAATGCAAATGGAGAAACGTGCAACATTCCAGTCACCTACAGCGGCGCTTGCCCTGGGGGAGGGACCATCGGGGTTTCCGGAGATTTTGCTTTCACTCTGAACAATTCGGGTGACGGATCGGATAGCTCGACGCTGACCATTACGCCTGCGAACTGCTCCCTATCGAACCTCACGATCAATGGCGATCCGAGCATCACGGTCGCGATGCAAATGACGATCGCGAACGACGCGCCGGTATATCCGATCACGCTCACAGAACGCGGCGGGATTTCGTATGGTCCGAACCCGTCTGGTAGTTGCACCCTGAATGCGACGTTGACGATCAATTCAGAAACGAGTTGCACGATCAGCGGGAACATTTGCGGGCAGACCCTGAGCGGAACTTGTTAAGCCGTGCGGAATCAGTTAACTCTTCGACGCCTTTCCGCGCCCCGCGAGATCCCTCCCTCCTTCTGAAAAACGGCTCCGGTCAGGATGACGCAGAGGCGAGGGAAACTGTCGAGACTCAACTGCTCCCGCCCTTGACGGTTTGGAGGTATTGCACAGGGTGATTTATACTTGTGGTTTGCCCTAACACCGTCGAACGAATCAGGAGCAAGTACTTTTCATGCCCAAGCGTACATTCCAACCCAACCGGCGCAAGCGATCGAAGACACACGGATTTCGCACGCGCATGAAGACCCAGGGCGGCAAGAAGGTAATTTCCCGCCGGCGCGCCAAGGGGCGCAAACGGGTCTCGGTGAAACCAGGATTCCGCGAATAGTCCAGTGGCGCGGGCAGGCGTCCGCGCAACCCGCTGTTGTGCCAGTGCTTTTCACAAGTCCTCTGGAGAATAGCGATCTGGAACTTAGAGTCACTGTGACTGCCAGTGTCCCTGGAGAATCGAATCATGATGTCGTCGGGCCGCGGGGTGTCGAACCTCGAACCGTTGGGGCCCGAGCCGTCGAATCTCGGCCGGGCGAACTTCGAGCCGGAAAGATCGCCTTTCCCCGGAGCGCGCGCCTGTTGCGTCACGCTGACTTCGAGCGTGTGTACAAGCAGGGACGGCGGCATTTCTCGGCGTCCATGACCGTGTTCTATTGGCAGAGGCCGCAGGCGGACGTTGTTGTGGCGAAGGGTCCCGCGGCGAATCCGCCAGTAGCTCCGGGGCTGCGCATCGGATTTACGGTAAGCCGTGCACTGGGTGGAGCGGTGCAGCGCAACCGGATGAAGCGGCGTTTGCGCGAGGCTGTGCGGTTCACGCGGCCGCCGGCTGGCCCGGATGCGGATGTTGTCATCAATCCGAAGAAGTCGCTGCTGACGGTGGACTTCACTGCGGTGGTGAACGAAGTGGGTCGAGCTTTCGTAGTTATAGAAGAGAAGCTCGCGGGCAAGACGGGAACGGTTGCCGGGACCGAGCAGAAAAGTTCCGGAAGCCGAAAGCCGAAAGCCTGAGAGCGATTGCCATGCGCCAGTTCGCCAAACTCGTCACGTTGCGGTTGTTGCGAGCCTACAAGTGGGCCATCTCGCCGATATTTCCGCCGGCCTGCCGCTACGTTCCTACCTGTTCGGAATATGCGATGGAAGCCGTGGAACGGTTCGGTGCGTTGCGCGGTGGGCTGATGGCAGTGTGGCGGCTGCTGCGGTGTCATCCTTTTGCGCACGGGGGATACGATCCCGTGGTGAAGGCGGCGAACTTCCCTCAGGGGCTAAAGCCCGCTGACATTGCCCACGATTCAACGCAGCGCTTAAAGCGCTGCGCCACCCAAAATCCCAACGGTGACAAAGATTGCGCACCGAGCAACTTGAACGACGCCGCACTAACCGGCAGCGCGATTTGAGGAAACGGTAACTTTGCCAGACATTCAAAATCCACAACACGAACCCGGTAGCGAGAAGCGGTTGATGCTGGTGTTCGTGCTGACGTTCGTCGTGATGCTGGCATTCCAGCCGCTGCTCAAGAAATATATGCCGCAGCCCGCGGCCCCGCAGCAGCAGAGCCAGCCCGCACCGCAGCCCGCGGCCACCACGCCGGCCGCAACCGCCGCACCGGCGGTCGTGACTCCTGCGAACACCGTGACCCGGCAGGCGGCTGGCGAGACCGAGACCGTCATCGAGAACGATCTCTACCGGATCACGTTCACCAACCGCGGTGCGCAGGTGAAATCGTGGATCCTGAAAAAGTTCGACAACGACGCACAGAACGGGCCCCTCGATCTGGTCAATGCGGCGGCGGCGGAGAAGTACGGTTATCCACTCTCGCTGTGGACTTACGATGAGGCGCTGCGCGGCAAGCTGAGTTCGGCGCTTTACGTGGCGTCGCGCGAAGGCAAGCAGACATCGCCCACGACCGTCACCTTCGAATATGCCGACCAGGATGTGTCGGTGCGCAAGACGTTTGGTTTCGATGCCAGCTATATCGTGAACATCGAAACCAGTGTGACGTACAAAGGGAGCCCCGTTGCCGCGCTGCCGGCGTGGCCATCGGGATTTGGCAGCCAGACGACCCCTGCGTTCTACGCTGCCGGTTTGATCGACTACCAGTTCAACAAGGACATCGAGCGGCTGCCCATCCGATGTGGATTCACCATCTTCTCGAAGTGCAGCGACATCAGCGGCGGGAAGACGATTCCCGGGCCCTTCCACTGGGCCGGACCCACGGACCTGTATTTTGCGGCGGTGTTCATCCCCGACGATCCGAGTTCCACTGCGATGGTGACGCTGCGCAACTCGTTGTCCATTGCGCGCGATCCGCAGAAGGCGGACTCGAAAGAAACGGTGAACGTCGACGTTCTGGGAGCCGCAGTTGGCAACCTGCATGGCCCGACGTTGGAGCGCGTCTTTGTTGGACCCAAGGAATTGGAGGTGCTGCAGAAGATTCCGGTTCCGGGAGTATCGGGCGCTGACAATGATCTCAACGGCCTGGTGGATTTCGGGTGGTGGGGCATTATCGCCAAGCCCCTGTTCGTATGGCTCAAGTGGACTCATAACCACATCTTCGCCGGATGGAGCTCCGGCTGGGGATGGGCGATCATCCTGCAGACATTGATCATCAGCCTGGCGCTGCTGCCACTGCGCATCACGCAGATGAAGTCGATGTTGAAGATGCAGCGCGTGGCGCCCCAGATCAAGGCGATCCAGGAGAAGTACAAGAAGTACAGTCTACGCGATCCGCGCAAAGCGCCGATGAACGAGGAGATCAGCGCCCTCTATAAGAAGGAAGGCGTGAATCCGGCGGGCGGGTGTTTGCCGATGCTGATTCAGTTTCCTTTTCTGATCGCCTATTACCGCATGCTGGGCGCCGCACTCGATCTGCGCCACGCGCACTGGCTCTGGATTCATGACTTGTCGGCGTCAGAACCGTTCCCGTATATTCTGCCCATTCTGATGGTCGTCAGCATGTTGGTTGTGCAGAAGATGACGCCCCAGGCCGGCATGGATCCGGCGCAGCAGAGAATGATGACCGTGATGATGCCCCTGATGATGGGCTTCATCTTCTTCCGGCTGGCCGCAGGCCTGAATCTTTACTACGCGGAAGCCAACCTGATTTCAATCGCGCAGCAAGCGGTGATGAATCGTACGTCGCTGGGACGCGAAATGCGCGAGATGATCGCCAAGCGCGCGCGGAAGAAGGATAAGTGAAGCTCCTAGCTGCTAGCTTCTAGCTACTAGCTTGAAGCGGGCGCAGGGGAGCCAGCCAGACCCGCTTCTCGCAAAAGGACGCGAGAAACGGGGCACCCGGCGGAGGGCAAGAGATTTAAGCTAGAGGCTAGAAGCTAGGAGCTATTTCGCGTGTCCATTCCCGACAAAGTTGCCGCTGCGAAGAAGATCAACGAATTCCTGCAGGCCGTCGTGACCCATGGCGGACTGCGTTTCAAGTACCGGATCGTCGTCGATCCGCCGTTGCCGGAGAACCGCGACTGGGAGAAGCCTGAGATCCTGGTGGATTTTTCCGGCCCGGACTCCGCACTGCTGCTCGACCGTGGTGGAGAACTGCTGCGGGCGCTGGAATTGCTCGCGCTGGAAATGCTGCGACTGCCTTCGGGCGAGCACGAGAAGATTTCGTTCGACTGCCAGAATCAAAGGTCGTTGCGCATCCAGGAACTGAGAACGGCCGCGACCGTGGCCGCCGAGAAGGTGCGGAAGACGGGGACGCCGTACCAGTTCAGTCCGATGTCGTCGCGGGAGCGGCGGATTGTTCACCTGGCCCTGCGCGACGAGGCTGATCTGCGGACCGAGAGTGAGGGTGAAGGGATGCGGCGGTGCTTGGTGGTGTACCCCAAGGATTTCAAGCCGGCGGGGAAACCTGCGCCAAGGACGCTGCCTTAGATTCCACTTTCGCAGGGTTTTAGGCGGAATGCACTCTGTTTCGGAGCCGCGACCCAAGCGCGCGTTCCACTGTTACCAGTTTGGTTCGTTGGTGGCGCGGATCTCTTTCGCCCCTACCGGGGCTTCTCCAATCACTTATTCTGCCTGACCCACGACTTACGTCCCTTCGACAAGCTCAGGGCAGGCCGTAAGGCTACATTCTTTCACCGCTTCGCGGCTGGGATTTCCACTTTTTACGATTCCTAGACCAAGATCGAGGGATCTAGGAGTATAAAGACCCGCCCTCTCCCACCATTAATCATCTTGATTCCCCTCGTCACGCTCGCATGTACTAGCAAATGAAAAAAGGGCGGTCTGGTTCGACCGCCCCGTTCCAAAGACTCGTACCTGACAACTTGCCTGAATTACCGCCCAGCCGCTGCTGAGGCTGCTTTTGGCGTCATTCCGGCAATCTTCATGGATTCGATACGGCTCAGTACCGACTCCAAGCTTGCGCCGGTGTCTGTGCAGGCGTCCACGTAGGGATGACGGCTGCCGTCGGCGTGCATGACGAGCACGCTGGTCTCGGAGCTGGCCTTCTTCACCATGTAAGGCAAGTGATGACGATCGTTGCGGGTCAGGGTTGCACCCAGCACGACCAGGTCAAACGAGTTCTTCGCCAAGGCTTCAGTCACGGCCTTGCGTCCTTCGGCGGGCAGGACGATATGCCCGGCCTTTTCCATGGCCGCGGCCTGCGCTGCCAAGACCTCACTATCCCCTTCGCCATAAAGAATTCTTAATTTCGCATTCGCCATTAGTTAATCCTCGATTTTGTCGTACTCGCGGTACCTGACGCACCAGTACCTGCAACGACGGTAGCAACCGGCGGGGGGCGGGGAAACGGCACCGAAGACGCACGACGAACGGGACTAGGCAGGCGGAAAACCCTGTGTCCTCGCGCAAAGGGCTTCCCCTTAAGGCGGTTGGGCGCTACACTTCTGCGCGGGAGACTTTCGAACATGTCGGCCACACTCGTCTGGAGAGCTGTAGCCATATCGTTATTGCTGACACCCTGGCTGGCCGCGCAATCCGGCGGCGCTCCGAGTTCCACAACCTCGTGCAATCTGGATGATGGTCGCCAGGTGTACGTGCGGTACAACGCGGTTTCCAACAAAGAGAAGCCCGCCAACGGCAAGCCGTGGGCGCCGGGCGGAACGCCGATGACATTGTTCACCGAGGCGCAACTTCAGCTGGGGAGTTCCTTGATTCCGATTGGAGCTTACAACCTGTATCCCATCCCGGCGAAAGATCACTGGACCCTGGTGGTGAACAAGAACGTAACTCCAGGCGCTGCGTATGACGAGAAGCAGGACATCGCCCGGGCGGCGATGGAAACGGCGCAGGTGGACCAGGCGTCGGAGGCGCTGGAAGTAGCTTTCGCCCACGTGGGCGCGCGCTGCACGCTGCGGATTTATGCCGGCAAGAGCGCTTCGTTCGCGGACTTCACGGCGAAGTAACGCACCGTCTGTAGCGGGGAGATTTACTGGCCGGGCGGCGTGCTCTTCGCTGCTTCCTCGCCGGTTTTGCCGCCGGGCACGGCCGCCTGGGGCTTCGATTCCCGCGTTCCCAAACCAATCACCATCGCCATATCCTTCGGATAGACCACATCGCGGCCTCGCGCGAGAAAGTGGTAATAGATGGAGTTCGCCGCTCCATAGGCGCCAAAGCCGGTAGCGACGACGCGAGAGTGCGCGAGGACTCCCACAATCATGCCGACGAAGCGAAAGCCAGAGGCCCCGTTCGCTGCGCTGCCACCCAAGTCGCCGCCCCCACCACCGTCTCCATGCAAATGACGGTCACCATCAGGAGAAGCTGACGCTGCAGCCAGCATGACCTGAATTCCCGTCGTTAGGTAGCGGGTGCGCGGAGTGGTCACCTGTGCTCCGCCTTCGGCGTCGAGCTTGAGGTGTTCGTTCTTCCCGACCGCGACGCCTTCCAGGCTGGTCTCCACTTTCTGTGCGATTCCGTCGGGAGGGGCCACTTCTCTAAACAGGATGCGGAGCTGGCCGTTGCGGGCCAAACGGCGCGCAGGTTGCACCTGCATGACCGAGCCGCGAATGATGCTGCCCTCGGGCAGAATCAGATGATCGGACGCAACCAGAGGCTCGGTGATGAGCGCCTCGACGGCATCTCCTTTTTTGGAGATCGACGAATTGAGTGGAGTAACCAGGCGGGCATGCACGACACTTCCGGTCGGAGGCGGAGCGCCAATGCTCGTGAGCAGCTCAGGCTTGACCGACTCGGTGCCAAAATCGAGGGGCTGCTGCAAGTCGGCGTTGAAACTGGTGCCTACGTCGATGTATTGCGGATGAACCGGAAGCTGCGCCACGGCAAGGCGTTTCAGCCTGTGCACTTTTCCGGGCTCATGGATTTGCTTTTGCAAGTCTGCCCAGCTTTGCCGGATTTGCTGGCGCACGGCACCGACCTTTTTTGACGCGGCCTCGTGGACCGGGTTCGTATTCGCGGGCTTTTCGCTGGCTGGGACGAACCGCAGCACCCCGCCGGGGGACGGCGACGCCACGGTTTGCATGGAGAGATGCCGCCCGTCGGCCAGGATCAATTCGTCAAACTGCACGTGGACTCGGCGAACCGGGGAAAGATTTCCGTCCATCGCTTCCAAGGTGCGGATCTTTTTGGGGACGGTATCAATGGCAGACACCGTTCCGTTCACCGGAGTGCCAACGGGAACGAGGAGCTTGTCGAAGGCGTATACGGGTTCCGTCGTCTTGCCGTGAATCGGTTGCCCTACGCTCCGGATGCGCACCTCGGAATCGAGCGCGACCTTGATCGGGGTTCCCGAAGGGACGCTCATGGCCACAGTCACAGGAGACGCTTCGGGGGATTGAGGTGCGTCGTCTTTCTTGGCTTGCTCTGCTTCCTGCTCAGATGGGGGGCGAACCTTCAGCGTTTGCCCAAGGCTCCAGCCGTTCGCCGTCAGCAGCAACGCTGCGGTGCAAATGGTGCGGGTAGAAACGAGCCGACACATAGAGACAATCCTCGCAGGCTTACGATTTCTGCTTTCGTTACAGCGACGCGCCTCAACGAGGAAGCCGGCCGCTTAGGTAGTTGCGCGTAGTAAGTGGAGACCACGAAGGACGAAGTGATGAAAAATACTTGCTTACCACTATGAAGTCGGCGAGCAAATAATGGTTGTAACGACGGAGCGGATTAAAGAGACCGGAAAACGCTGGGCGAGATTGTAGGCGCGTCCGAGGCGGCAAATCCACGGGACGGGACTTCGCTCTGCGCCGAGATTCTGCGACAATTCGTGCATGCGCTGCCTGCTGATGCTCGCTCTTTCCGCTGCCGCTCTAGGACAATCTGGACCGCGGGTGCAGTTTTCGCACACGACCGAGAACTTGCGCGGGGTGAGCGCTGTGTCTCGCGGAGTCACGTGGGCCAGCGGGACGCATGGGACTTATCTTCGGACCATCGATGGCGGAGTTACCTGGACTCCGGCGCAAGTGCCCGATGCGGGGACGCTGGATTTTCGGGCGGTCGTCGCGTTCTCGGCGGACGAAGCTTTTTTGATGTCGGCGGGGCCGGGCGGGCAGTCGCGGATTTATCACACCAGCGACGCTGGCAAGCATTGGCAGTTGCAGTTCACCAATACGAATCCCAAGGGATTTTTCGATTCGATGGTGTTCTGGGACGCGACGCATGGGGTGGTGCTGGGCGATCCGATCCCGGACGCGGCGGGGAAACTCACGTTCGAACTGCTTCTGACGGACGATGGGCAGAACTGGCGGCCCGTTCCTTCGGCGCAGTTGCCCGCCGCGATGGAAAGCGAGGGCGCGTTCGCGGCGTCCAATACTTGCATCACGATTCTGCCTGGGGGAGCTGATTCGGACATCTGGTTCGCTACCGGAGGGAAGGTAAGCCGCGTGTTTCATTCTGCCGACCGCGGCCAGAGCTGGCAGGTGGTTGAGACTCCGATGGTGCACGGGCCGGAGTCGGCGGGAATTTTTTCCATCGCGTTCCGCGACCCGATGCATGGCGTGATCGCCGGCGGGGACTACAAGCGCCCCAAGGACGACGGGCCGAATCTGGCGTTCACCGAGGATGGAGGGAAGACTTGGAGCCTTTCGACGCTGCATCCGCTGGCGTATTTCTCGGCCGTGGCTTATGACCGGAAAGTGAACGAACAGGCGATCCGGGAAGACGCGGTCGAGAAGAGGATGCGGGTGAAGGCGGTGGCGCCACAGCGCCTGTTTATCGTGGGGCCCGAGTTTGTATTCGACTTTCGGCCGCCAGCGAATCCGCGGCGGATGAACGGCAAGAAGAAGATGGGGCTGGAGTTCAACGCCGTCAGTACGTATCCGGAAGGCGGGGCGCTGATCGTGGGCCCGAAGGGGTCCATGGCATTCCTTCCGTAGCCGGTTAGACCGGCCAGTTCTGCGAGGAGATCGAGCCCAAGACCTTTAAACACAGAGGACACGGAGATAGCATCCCCCGGCAATTGCTCGCTCGATCCACGTGACTAAAGTGCTATCCCTTCCTGTTCTTTGCATTCCGCCGCACATCAACGAAGATCATTAGGCAGATTAGCCAGTTCTTATCTCCCCCAGAGTGAGAACCTCGTGAAAAAACTGTCTTTGGCCATCTTTGTCTCCGTCCTTGCGCTCGCGACTACGGCGATCGCGCAAACGCAAACCTCTGTTTCCACGAATTTTCCCACAGCTGTCGCCACGGTCTCGCGTACCACTAAGGCAGTGCATTACCGGCTGCAGAGCGGGACGACGAAAGTCGATTTCCGTGGGACCGACTTGCTGCAGCGCGCCTCGGGCGAAGCGAAAGTGGAAGGCAAGAAGACGAATTTCGAGATCGACGCCAAGTTTCAGGGACTCGAAGACGCGACCAAGTTTGGGCTGGAATTCCTGACGTACGTAGCGTGGGCGGTTTCGCCCGAGGGGCGTCCGGTCAATCTGGGCGAGTTGTCGCTCGACCATAATGGCAACGCGCACGTGAAGGCCTATACCGACCTGCAGACCTTCGGCATGATCGTGACCGCGGAGCCTTATTTCGCGGTGACTCAACCCGGCAACATGGTGGTGATGGAAAGCGCGGCGGTCAACGGCAGTGGCGGCGAGATCATCGACGCCCGCTACGAGCTGGTGACGCGCGGGACATACTCCTCGACCAACACGCACATTCAGGACGCGATTTTCGGAATCGACAGCAAGACTCCGCTGGAGCTGTTTGAGGCGCGCAACGCGGTGCGCATTGCGCATATCGCGGCGGCCGACAAGTACGCGGCGTCGATCCTGTCGAAGGCCGGGCAGCAACTGCTGCACGCGGAAGAGATCTACCGGCAGAAGCAGAACAAGGCGGCCGTAGAAGCGGCGGCGAAGGAAGCCACCGAGACTGCCGAAGAAGCGCGGCTGATGGCGGTGAAGCAGAAGGCGGAAGACGAAGCGCAGGCTGCAGCAGCAGCGCGCGAAGCCAAAGCTCGTGCGGATGCGGAAGCGGAAGCCAAGCGTCGTGCGGATGCGGAAGTGGCTCGTGCGCAAGCGGAAAAAGCCCGCGCCGACGCGGAGCAGGCGAAGGCCGAGGCCGAGCGCATGAAGCAGGAAGCGGTGGCGGCGGCACAGGAAGCTTCCCGTCAGAAGGAAGAAGCGGAGAAGGCCAAGGCGGAAGCCGTTGCACAGCAACAGGTCCTTGCAGCCGAGACGGACAAGGCTCGCGCCGCGGCCGCGCAGTCCGACAGTCTCCGGCAGCAGGCGGAGAAAGAAAAGCAGGAGCTGCGCGCGCGGCTGTTGCAGCAGTTGAATTCGATTCTGGCGACGCGCGACTCGGCCCGCGGATTGATCGCGAACATGTCGGACGTGCTGTTCCGCAGCGGAAGTTTCGAGCTGCTTCCCGGCGCCCGAGAACGGTTGGCGAAAGTTTCGGGAATCGTGCTTGCGTATCCCAGCCTGCATGTTGCGGTCGAAGGACACACCGACAGCGTGGGCAGCGATCAATACAATCAGGATCTCTCCGAACACCGCGCGCAGGCGGTTCGCGATTACTTCGTGCAGCAGGGGATCCCGTCCAGCGCAGTCGAGGCCCGCGGATTCGGCAAGAGCGAGCCCATTGCGTCGAACGATTCGGCGGAAGGCCGACAGCAGAACCGCCGGGTGGAACTAGTGCTCTCCGGCGATGCGATTGGCGGCACGATCGACGATGTGCCGTCGTCGCAGACGGCATCCGCGGCACAGAAATAAGGGCCGTTGTTTTCGCGGATGGCCGGCGTCATCCCGAGCGGAGCCGTTCTTCAGGCGAAGCGAGGGATCTCGCGTGCACGCCGCTCGTGTCGTTCCATCAACATCTACTAAGAAGGATTCCACAATCCCCGATTCATCCCCTTCCGGCCGCGGCGCTACACTGATGGGAACGCCGTACCGGAGGAATGGATGACTACTGATCACGAACAATCCTTACGTAAACACCTGCTCGAGCTGCTCGCGGGCGGGAGTGCCCACGCGAACTTCGAGGACGTCATAAAAGGTTTGCCGCCGAAGCTGCGAGGCGCCAAGCCGCCGAACTTTCCGCACACCGCTTGGATGCTTCTCGAACACCTACGTCTTGCGCAGTGGGACATTCTCGAATTCAGCCGCAACCCGAAGCACGTTTCTCCGCCGTGGCCCAGCGGCTATTGGCCAAAGACAGAGGCTCCGCCGAACGCGGCGGCGTGGAACAAGAGCGTCCAGCAGTTTCGCCGGAATCTGAAGGCGATGCAGGCCCTGGTCGCGAATCGCAAGACGGATTTGTTCGCGCGCATTCCGTGGGGCGACGGCCAGACGATTCTGCGCGAGGTGCTGCTGGTGGCCGATCACAATGCTCACCACCTGGGGCAGTTGCTGGATGTGCGGCGGTTACTGGGAAGCTGGAAGTGAGGATGCGTTCAGTGGCTCCGGATCTGCCAGGAGAGAAAAACCAATAAAAAGTGGCGGATCAACGGCGGCAGTTGCCAGCACGGCAAGGGCATAAACCACCCAGCCGTACCAGACGGTATGCCTGAGCTGCGCTGGGAACAACAATCTCAGGACATGGTAAGTCGCATACCAAGCGAGGTATGAGCCCAGTAGCGTTTCAACCACCAGCCAGAGTAAGGCTCCTTCATAACCACTACTGAGTTCCACGCTTCGTTTGAGAGCAGCCCAGATCGTGGTGTTTCCCCGGACGATCAGCGGGATGGCCGTTCCCAGCCAACTCACGATGCTTGCGACCACCAAGCAGCCCACAACCGTTGCGCCATAGAAAAACCCAGGAACACGCGTCCAGCCGAGGAAGCGCCCTACCGTGATTTCAACGAACTCGGCCACCGCGATCCCGGCAAGGAAAACACAGAACGTAAACAAAGCAGCGAGGGCAATCGCTCCAAAATGCTCTCTCGCGCGTTGATGACTGTCGTGCTTCCAAGGTGCGTCCGCGTCTTCGCAATCCAGTCCATTTACGACCGTCGCAATTGCCGCCAGCGCGAAACACCCGAGAAGCCAGGTCACAAAAAAGCCGCCGAACCGCAGTATGGTAAGCTCAGCAAATTCTGCGAAGTGAAACTGAAAGTTGCCTCGTGGGATGGTCGTGACAATCGACCTGATCTTCTGATTCGCCAAATAGAAAACCGCAGCGGCCAGCAGCGACGTCGGCGCGGTGATGCCGAACCAGTGCCGGAACTTGGCCCGGTAGAGGATGTGAACGTTCTTGAGGAGCAACCCGGGGCGAGCAGCGGAGTCACGTTCAGCCAGCGGCACGGTCGAGTAACCCGATTCCACGTCTGGTCCCCCAATCCGGGCGTTTCCGGAACACGACTTTTACTCCCTCGCGCCAGTGCTCGTCAATCCCCACGAATTCCCACTCGATCTCGGGTGAGATGTAACGCAGCAACACGTCAGTTTGGGGATGGACGTGGAATGCAGGCGCGACCAGGTAAAGCAGAGGCTTCTCACAAGACAGCTCGCGTTCCGCGAAATAGCCGAAGCGCGGAAATTCCTGGCGGCCGTGGTGCCAGTGAACTCTCGACCAGTAGTCGAGACCCTGCAGGGGTAGGTGGATATCTTCATCCGCTTTGAGCTCCACCACCGCCAGCCGTCCATCGCGGGTGGTGGTCAACACGTCGAGCATGGCGCGGTCGGAGGCCGAGAAAGCAGGAACCTGCGAATAGAGCAAACGCGGGTCGAGGCGCTCGTCGATGACGCTAACGTCGGCCACGACCAGCGATTCGAGCCAGCGCTCGGGATGTAGTCGAAATAGCGGATGCTGGCGCGGCCCGTAAGGATGGCGCGTGTCGCGGACGGCGGTGAGCAGTTGCAGGAAGAGCGGCCAATTGCGGTCTTCGAGCACCCGCTCTTCGGCGCCTACGCCGAAGACAATCTCCTGCTTGCTGCGGAACGTAGCGGCTTCAGCCCCCATGCGGGCGCGGGCGAACTCCAGGCCTCGCCAGCGGAAGGCAAGTTCCGCAGCGGAGAGCACAGCAACTTCGCAGTTGGGCAGAATCGCATGGATCCGGTCAATCGATTCCGCGAACCGCTCGAATGCGGCGGCTTGATTGGTCGCGTGAACCAGTCGCGTGGCCACGTTGCCGCGGTCCGTACAGTCCACTTCCACGAGGGCATCGTGCCGTTCGTCGAGTTCAAATAGGCGCCACTTTGCGGCGGCGCGATTAAGGTTGGCCATGCGTTCGCGAACCAGCCCAGAGCACCCGTGCGGAATAAATAAGCGGAGGCCTTCGACCAGGAACTTTCCCGCCGAGGACTGCCGGCAGGCCTCGAGCCAGAGGATCCCGAAAGTCAGAGACGCGTCGATCGACGACTGAGTCTCGGACGCGTTGACCCCCAGGACCGCGAATGCCGACTGCCCCTGGCGCAGCAGTCCGCGCGCATAGATCGGGCCGAAGGACTTCTCTAAATCGATTCCGCTGGTCAGACGCGTGATCGCAAATCCGGGAAAGTGCCGTTCCAGCGTGCGGCGCAATTTCTGTTCGTAGCTGGCCCGTGCTGCCTTCTTGGCAGACGGGGACCGGCGGTCGCGCTCGCGGCAGATTTCCAGCTTGGTAGGACGCGCCTGCCCCAGCCGCTGCACAGCCAGCCGCAACGTCCCATTCTTCACCTCGGCCTCGAGCACGCGGCGCACCGTGTTGCGCTCGGCCGACCACAGGTGCAGCAGGCATTTGTTGTATTCGCCCGAAATCGAATACTTGGACCGCCCCAGATCGAACGCCACGGCGCCATCCTCGAACACGACGGCACCCGCAGCCTCGCTGAGGAAGTCCTGCACGGTGCGGGTGAGGGCGTCCGGGGTCACGAAGGAATTGTCCACATTCGGCGGGGCGGCGTCTGTGACGAGTGACCATCATTATCCGCGAGGTTGTGGAAGACTTGGCCTGGAGCCGTCGGATCAGATTCGGTGTGGGATAATAGAGCAAAGGGAGCGACCGTCCTCGGGAGTCCTGGCGAGACTCGACGGCATCTAATTGACGTGGACAAACAACCTCTAGAGAAACAACGTTTCTTCTTCGAACACTACGGCCTAACCGAGCATGACTTGGAACGCTACCTTTCGGCCGCGCTGTCGGCGGGCGGCGATTATGCCGATCTCTATTTTGAATATCTTTCGTCGACCTCGCTGATGGTGGACGAGTCGATGGTGAAGTCGGCGTCGCAGGGGATCTCCGCGGGCTGTGGGGTCCGCGTCGTTTCTGGCGAGCGCACGGGCTACGCCTATACCGACGATCTTTCTTCAGAACGCATTCTGCACGCGGCTAAGACGGCCGCCCTGATTGCGAGCGCCCCGGCGAAGGCGACAGTTGCGGGATTCCAGAAAGCGGCGGCACGGAGTCTGTATCCCGTTACGCTGCCTTCGGTGGACGCGGAAATCAGCGCGAAGGTTGAGCTGGTGATGCGGGCCGATAAGTCGGCGCGCGCCTATGATCCGCGCATTCAGGAAGTGCGGGCAAGTTATGGCGACGAGTTGCGAAACATTCTGGTGGTCGGATCGGACGGGACGTTCGCCGAAGATTCGCAGCCCTTGGCGCGGATGAACGTGTCGTGCATCGCGAAGACCGAGGCGACCTCAGCCCGAGGCACGTCGGGCGGTGGCGGTCGTGTTGCACTCGATTTCTTCTTCGGCGAGAAGACTCCGGAATTTTTTGCGAAAGAATCGGCGCGGCAGGCGATTCTGCAACTCGATGCGCGCGAAGCTCCAGCCGGAGAGATGGAAGTAGTGCTTGGTCCGGGATGGCCCGGCGTACTGCTGCACGAAGCCGTTGGTCACGGGCTGGAAGCAGACTTCAACCGCAAAAAGACTTCAGCCTTCGCAGGCCTCGTGGGCAAGCGCGTGGCCAGCGAGAAGTGCACCGTGGTCGACAACGGCACAATGCCGTGGCGCCGCGGATCGCTCAACGTCGACGACGAAGGCGAGCCGACGCAGGAAACCGTGCTCATCGAGAATGGAATTCTGAAGGGATATCTGAGCGACAAGCTTTCCTCGCGCCTGATGGGCATCTCCGATACCGGTAACGGGCGGCGCGAAAGTTACGAGCACATCCCCATGCCGCGCATGACCAACACGTACATGCTCGCGGGGCAGGATGATCCCCAAGATATTATCCGCTCGGTGAAGCGCGGAATTTATGCGGTGAACTTTGGCGGCGGCCAGGTCGACATCACGAACGGCAAGTTCGTGTTCTCGGCCTCCGAGGCGTACATGATTGAGGACGGGCAGATCACCGCGCCGATCAAGGGCGCGACGCTGATCGGCAACGGCCCCGACGTGCTGACCCGCGTTTCGATGGTGGGCAACGATCTGAAGCTCGACGAGGGCGTGGGCACCTGCGGAAAAGATGGCCAGGCCGTGCCGGTGGGCGTTGGAATTCCTACGCTGAAGATCGATCGCCTCACAGTCGGCGGGACAGCCAGGAAAGATCCCGGCGGTTTCATGCAGTAGTGGGGAGGGCACGGCTTCAGCCGCGCCGAGATCCCTTCCCCATTGTCATCCTGAGCGGAGTGTGAAGTTCGCGCCCAAGCGCGAAGTTCACACGGAGTCGAAGGATCCCTAACAGCACTACAGTCTCGCGTAGTATTTATCGCTTCAACTTGTCCATTTGTGACGAAGGATTCTGAATGCCAACGACCGAAACACAAGATCACACTGCGCAAGCCACTGACCTCCGCGAAATTGCGCAGGACATCGTCCGCCGCGCCATGGCGGGCGGCGCCACCGCCGCCGAATGCGTGGTACGCGAGGGCGACGAATTCTCCACGCTCGTTCGCCTCGGACAGGTCGAGACCCTGAAAGAATCGGGATCGAAGTCGATCGGCGTCCGTGTCTTCTTCGGACAGCGCGCCGCCAGCACCTACTCGAGCGATTTTTCCCGCGCGGGGCTCGACCGCATGGTGAAGTCTGCGCTGGAGCTGGCGAAGATCACATCGGAAGATCCGTTCGGCGGAATTCCCGCTGCCGAGCAGCTAGGCCAGCTCTCCGGCAATCTCGATCTCTACCACGAAGATGTCTACTCGCTCCCCGGTCCCGAGCGCATCGATTACGCCCGTCGCGCAGAAAAAGCCGCGCTCGACTTCGATCCCCGCATCAAGAACAGCGAAGGCGGATCGTTCGACGCGGCCACCGGACACAAGGTGCTGGCGAATTCGCACGGTTTCGTGGGCGAGTACAAGCGTTCATATTGCTCGGTGGCAGCCGTGCCGATCGCCCAGACTCCAGAAGGAGCCATGCAGCGCGATTACTGGTATTCCGTAGCGCGCACGCTCACGAAGCTCGATGCGCCGGAAAAAGTCGGCAAGGTTGCGGCGGAACGCACGTTACGCCGCTTGGGCGCGCGCAAGGCGAAGACCGCGCAGGTGCCGATCGTATTCGATCCCATGGTTTCGACTTCGATCCTCGAGCACATCTTCGAAGGCGTGAACGGAGACTCGGTTTACCGCGGGGCGTCATTTCTTGCCGGCAAGCTGGGACAGAAAATTGCCGGCGACAACGTCAACATCATCGACGACGGCACGATTGCTGGTGGATTTGGCACGAGTCCGTTCGACGGTGAAGGTGTGCCCACGCGTCGCACGGTCGTAGTCGAGAACGGCGTGCTGAAGTCTTATCTGCTGAACACCTACACCGCGAAAAAGCTTGGCCTGCAAACCACGGGCAACGCCTCGCGCGGCCTGGCTGGAACGCCGGGCATCGGGCCGGGAAATTATTTTCTGCAGTCCGGCGCGAAGACTCCGAAAGAGTTGATCTCGGGAATCAAGGAAGGCCTCTACGTTACGGAATTCCTAGGACAGGGCGTCAACCTGGTGACCGGCGACTATTCGCGTGGCGCGTCGGGCATGTGGATCTCGGGCGGGGAGTTCGCCTATCCGGTGGAAGAGATCACAGTGGCGGGCAATCTGAAGGAGTTGTTCTTCAACATTTCCGAGATCGCGAACGACCTGGAGTTCCGTGGCTCGGTCGCAGCCCCTACGATTCGCGTCGACGGCCTCACCGTCGGCGGCGAGTAGAGGACTCGCGCCGCCAGGGCGCGCAAGTAGCCCGAGCCAAAACAGTCTGCTGAAAAACTCGTTTATGGGTGTCGCAGCGCTTTCAGCGCTGCGATAAGTCGGGACGCTATGCGGATCGGTAAACACTTGGCGCTCGTGTAATCGGGGCGCTTTGTTTCAAGGCGCCATTCCCCGGCGGTTGCTACTGAACAACTGCCGGAGTCGTGGCGCCCTACAGACAACCGGCGCCTAAGGAAGGGCGTTGGCGATCTCTATGCTTAGTTCCCGGTTCCGGCTGCTCACTGAGTAGATTCGTTCGCTTGTGCTGCGGACAACGGTCGCCCGTTTAACTCCACCCTTCTCGTCGAAGTCTTCGATCAGCAGCGCCGGACCCGACCGGAGCGCCACCTCCTGGACGTTGACCACCGCATCGGGTGGAACATCGAGGAACCAGGCTGGATGGGCTGCGAACTTCTGGGCCATGGTACGCGCCTCCCACAAGGAAACCCCGATGCTCCGGAATGCCACCTCAGAGAAGTCCTCCAACGCAAAACCGGAGGGAATGGACAGTTCGATCGGCCGGGCCTGCAGGATATGGATATTGTCCGGATAGTTCGCCGCCACCATGGGTCCAATCTCGGTGCGTAATTGCACGCCTTCCCATTCAGCCGGCACATGCACGTCGCTTGCTCCCACCTTACCGAGAGCAGATTCGATATCGCGGACGTGGATTGTCTGCTCTACCGAGATCGGCCCAGTTACACTGATGCCAGGATTTGCGTAGAGAACACCACGTGACGGTAGATACGGCCTGAAACCTGTTTTGCGTTCGGCTTCATCCATATTCTGGACGCTCTGCTCCAGACCGTTGGTTGTCACCTGCATGTGCAGCGGCAACTTCGATAGATCAAGCCTTACAACATCTACGCGGTTCAAAACAAACCTGTACCAGAGTTCTTGGGCAAGCGCCCTGGTTCCCGGGAGTGCGAGCATCGCAACGCACACCGCAGCCGTGGCAGCAGCCGCCATCCAAGTCCACGAGCGGTGTCGCCCCGTTAGCCTGGCGTCGAGCAATTCGCGCCCACGCGCGAGGTTCGGACTCCACTGTGGTTCGATACTTGCAAGGCGGTTGGCGACCCAGCGATCTTCATGATTGGTTTCCATATCGTTTCAAATACTCCTTCCGGAACGCTTCTTGAGCACGGCTGACGAGACTTCCGACGTAGTTGGAATTCACTGCGAGAGAGACGGCAATCTCCTGGTAGCCGAGGCCTTGGCTCCACAGGAGCAATAGCTCCGCATGACGCCGATTTAAAGCTCCGAGCACGGTTCGTACCCTGTGCTGCTCGGCGTAGACGGCGTACAAGTGCTCTGGCGTGGGAGGCGACGCGCGGACGAAACTGAAAAGGTGCTCGAATCGGCTTCGGCGCGTCTGGCGTCTTAGTTCGTCCAACGCCTCACGTGCGGCGGTCCGATAAAGCCACCCCTCAGCGTGCTCTCCATGTGCTTGAGGATTCCGCCACCACTTCAGAAAGACTTCCACCGCAAGTTCCTCCGCGCGGGCCTGGTCATGAATGACCCTGCCAATGACGCGGGCAATGCGCTCATAATGAGCACGAAAAATCGCATCCAGTCGTTCGGGTTTGGTGACTTCCATCTCGCTCGGTTCGGCCATGCTTCTTGCGTTCACATACCAAGAACGTATAAGGCCCAATTTTTGTGGCAGCGATTGCGACGATTAGTGAGACTTGGGACTGTACGAGCCTCCGTAAGAGCCTCTACTTACAATACTTAGCTGGATTCGATTCGGGTGCCGCAGTTCCGAAAATATAACTGTCGATAATCGCGTTAATTACCCATTACCCCGGGTACACCAACAGTACTGAATCCTGAATGCAGCCGGCTAGCAGAGTTTAATGACACTTCCCACCGGCTTTTTAGCCCCTGAGGTAGGGTCCTCTATTTGCAACAGAGACTTCATGCGTCGGACCTGGCGTTTGGCGGCGTAGACACTCTGCTCGGCGTGCTGTTTCTGCTTGCCTTCTTTCGCACTTCGGCTTAGACATTTCTGTCCGGTGGATTTGGGACGGGAGACTCCATGAATCGAAGATCATTCTTGAAGTGGGCGAACTTGGCTGGACTGGCGGCGGGACTTCCTTCTGCGTCGGCATTCGGCGCTACTGTCGAAGATACGAAAGCTGGCGCGCGTCCTGATGCGCCGGCAACCCCGAAGGCCGCGTCCCCAGAAACCATTTTGCTCAAGGACTACCGGCCGCAGTCGATTTACAAGATTCCTATTACCGAAGTTGCGAAGGCGAAGTTCCCTGTCATCGACATGCACTCGCATCCTTACGCTAAGACTGCGGCTGAGATCGACGAGTGGGTGCGGAACATGGACGAAGTTGGAATTGAGAAGACCATGATCCTGACGATGTCGACCGGCGCGGCCTTTGACGAGATTCAGCGGAAGTACGCGAAGCATCCCGAGCGCTTTGAGATGTGGTGTGGCTTCGACTTGGCGGGATTCGACAAGCCGGGGTTCGGGCCTGCGGCCGTCAAGGAACTGGAGCGCTGCAAGCAGGCCGGCGCGCGGGGCGTGGGAGAGATCCACGACAAGGGTCAAGGACTAAGATCGGGAAAGTCGAAGGCGCCAGGGATGCATCCGGATGATCCGCGCATGGCTGCGATATGGGACAAATGTGGCGAGCTGGGAATGCCGGTGAGCCTGCACGTTGCCGATCCGATCTGGATGTATCAGAAGATGGACCGGCATAACGACGGGCTAATGAACGCATACGAGTGGCGACTGGATAATCAGCCGAATATTGTCGGGCTATCCGGGATGGTCGACATACTGGAGCGCACCGTGCCGAGGCACCGCAACACCACCTTCATCGCGTGCCACTTCGCCAACCTCGATTACGATCTGGCGCGGCTGGGAGAAGTGCTGGAGCGGAATCCGAATCTGTATGCGGACATTTCTGCGCGTTACGCGGAGACGGCGCCGATTCCGCGTTTCGCTGCGGCATTCTATGAGAAGCACGCCGATCGGCTGGTCTACGGCACCGACATGGGCTTCGGCAAAGCGATGTACCGGATTACGTTCCGAATCCTCGAGTCGTTGGACGAACATTTCTACGAGATCGATCAATTCTCCTATCACTGGAGCTTGAATGGGTTCGGGCTGAGTGATGGAATCTTGAAGCAGGTCTATCACGACAATGCGGCGAAGCTGTTGGCCGCGCGGGCTTAAGGATCTCGAATGAAGCTCATTTTAACGCGCTGTCATCCTGAGGCCCGCGTTGTTTGCGGGCCGAAGAGCCTGCCCTGAGCTTGTCGAAGGGACCTATGCAGTTTGCTTGCAGTGGGGCGCTGCCGGCAAGTTACATAGATCCTTCGCGCAAAAGACGCGCTCAGGATGACAAGGATTAAGCGGATAAATCGACAATCCAACACACCCGGCCTACAATTCTCTTCATGAGCAGCTTGGGACAGCCAACGCCGGTCGCCGAAGAACGCGACTCCAGCCGTTTGATTATTGGAATCGCCGTGGCGGTGGTGATTGGCGGAGCGCTGGCGGCAGCGCTTCTGCTGCAACAGCCGCCGAAGGCTGCGAAAGTCGCATCGCCTTACATCGCCATCCTGAAGCTTTCCGATTTCAAGATGAGCGCGGCGGAGAACTTCATTGGGCACACGGTCAGCTACATCGACGGCACGATTACCAATGCGGGTGACAAGACTGTAACGCATGTCGTGGTGGAAGTGGTTTTCCAGGACTCGATGGGACAGCTGGCGCAGCGGGAAGAAGTGCCCCTCCAAGTGGTCAGGACCAATGGAGCTTATCTGGAACCGGTCGACCTTAGCGTTTCGCCGCTGGCCCCCGGACAGACACAACCCTTCCGGCTGACATTCGATAGCATCTCGGCGCAGTGGAACCGGAACTATCCCGAGATTCGCGTGACTGATGTGACGGTGAAGTAGGTGCCCTCCGCTCGTTCTGGACGTTCCCGCTACAATGAATCCATGTCTGAGAGCAAGCCGTTTCGGCTGACGGAGTCGGTGAAAGCTGCGGGTTGAGCGTCCAAGCTGAGTCCGGCGGCGCTGGACACGGTGCTTGGGAAATTAGCCCGGCAACACGACCCGAATGTTCTGGTCGGCTTCGATCATGCCGACGATGCCGGAGTGTATCTGATCGCGCCCGACCAGGCGCTGGTGCAGACAGTGGACTTCTTCACGCCGATCGTCGACGAGCCCTACACGTTCGGCCAGATCGCGGCCACCAACGCGCTGAGCGACGTATACGCCATGGGCGGGAAGCCGCTGACTTCCCTCGCGCTCGTGTGTTTTCCAGACAAGGCTGACCTTGCAATCCTGGAGCGCATTCTCGCCGGCGGCTTGTCGAAGATGATCGAGGCGGGATGCACCGTGATCGGCGGACACAGCATCCGCGACGAAGAAACTAAGTTCGGGTATTCGGTCACGGGCACGGTGCATCCGAAGAAGGTCTTGGCGAATGTTGGCGCCAAGCCGGGCGACTCTCTGCTATTCACCAAGGCGATCGGGACGGGTGTGATTTCGACGGCGATCAAGAAGGGCAAGGCCGAGGCAGCGTGGATCGATGCGGCGGTGCAGTCGATGACGACCTTGAATAAGCGGGCCGCGGAAGTGATCACCACGGGCGACTTTCGTGTGAATGCGATGACCGACGTGACTGGATTCGGGTTGATTGGGCATGCGCGCGAAATGGTGCTCGCGTCGGATGTGTCGATCTCGATTTCTGCTGGACGTGTGCCGTGGATCGAGGGCGCGCTGGAGTGCGTGCGCGCCGGATATGTGCCTGGAGGCCTCAAGAACAACCGGGACTTTGCCGAATGCCTGGTGGAGTACGACGACGGCGTGCCGGAGGATGTGCGAGCGTTGCTGTTTGATCCGCAGACGGCGGGCGGGTTGCTGATTTCTACGCCGGATGGAACATCGCTAGGGAGGGCTCTGCGGGATGCGGGCGTTGCAGCGGTGGAGATCGGGCAGGCGTTGCCGAAGGGCAAGCCGCGCATTCGGGTTTCACGCTGATCTCGTCGCATCCTCGTGAGGATTCCTGACATCTTTATAACCAGATTATCGACTCGTGGGCGAGACGCCCACAGGACAGCCGGCGGGACGCCGGCGCTACGAGGGCAATCATGCAAAGTCGTGAGCTTGGACGCAGTGGATTGAGAGTCTCCGCACTCGGGTTGGGGTGCATGGGGATGTCGGAGTTTTACAGCGGCTTTGATGACGTCGAATCGATCGCGACGATTCATCGCGCGCTCGAACTCGGAATCAACTTTCTCGACACGGCGGATGTTTACGGCCCCTACAAGAATGAGGAGTTGGTAGGCCGTGCGATCAAAGGCAAGCGCGACAAGATCGTGCTCGCGACCAAGTTTGGCATTGTGCGCGACCCGAGCAATCCGAATGTGCGCGGCGTGAGCGGGAAGGCCGACTACGTTCGCAAGTCGTGCGACGCCAGCTTGCGGCGGCTGGGAGTCGAGACCATCGATCTCTATTACCAGCACCGCGTCGACCCCAACACGCCGATTGAAGAGACCGTCGGCGCGATGGCTGAGTTGGTGAAGGCGGGCAAGGTGCGCTATCTGGGGCTGTCGGAGGCTTCCGTGCCGACGCTGCGGCGCGCGGTGAAGGTGCACCCCATTACTGCGTTGCAGACGGAATATTCCTTGTGGACGCGCGATCCGGAGGGCGGAATTCTCGCGGCTTGCCGCGAGCTGGGGATTGGGTTTGTAGCGTACAGTCCGCTGGGACGCGGGTTTTTGACCGGGCAGTTCCGCAAGTTCGAAGACTTGCCGGCGGATGATTACCGTCGGAACTCTCCGCGATTTCAGGGCGAGAATTTCCAGAGGAATCTTGATCTGGTGCGGCGGGTGGAGCAGATTGCGCGCGAGAAGGGATGCACAGCTTCGCAGCTGGCGCTCGCGTGGGTCCTGGCGCAGGGTTCAGATGTTGTGCCGATTCCGGGGACAAAACGGCGAAAGTATCTGGAGGAGAACGTCGGCGCCGAATCGGTGAAGCTGACGAAGGAAGATTTGCAGAGGATCGATGAAGTGTTTCCGGCGGATGCCGCCGCGGGAGGAAGGTATCCCGAGCACATGATGGCGCTGGTGAACGGGTGAGCACGCAGCCGCCTTCGAGAAATCCACTCACCAACACACAAAATCGGCCGGACGCGCCAATCCCCCGAAATCTTGTCAATAGGCATAAATTACACGATCGAGCTTAAGTCCATGAAAGCATTCGCAAAATAGAATTCCAAACCATGTCCACTTTGCCCCCTCCAATTTGATATTCTAGAAATATAGAGACAATTTAATGTCAAGCAGGCGCGGCCTACAGGTCGCGCCTTTTTTATTGCGAAACTAGGGGCCGAGCCAAAAACGCGGGTGCCCCATTTCTCGCGCGCCCTCTGCGCGAGAAGGGGGGATTTTCCTGAGTGAACGAACGCCGAAGGGTCCGTTACGAATTCCGGCGAAGCCGGAGCCAACCATTGGGAACGAGCACAGGGGAGTGAGCACTGGGATGAGTACAAGGAAAAGCAGTAAGCAGAACGACTGGGAGCTATTCAGCAACTTCAAACAACGCGGCGAATGGGTCGAGCTGCTGTTCATGGCGAAGGCCGCGCTGCGCCATTTCGCCATCAGCAAACCTTGGGGAGACACACAAGCCTACGACGTCGGCATCGAGTACGGCCTGAACTTTCTCCGGGTGCAGGTCAAATCGACAACGTACCGCATGGGCGCAGGATATCTCTGCCAGTTCAAGCCCAACCACAGAAAAAAACTCGACTACACGCTCAAAGAAATCGACCTGTTCGCCGCCTACGTCATTCCCGAAGATGCGTGGTACCTGATCCCGGCAGCCTTGCTGCTGGGCAGCCGCAGACGCACCATGGCCATGCTATGCCCCATGCGCCCACCGGCAAAGAAGGCGAGCTATCGCTACGAATGCTACCGCGAAGCTTGGAACCTGCTCACCAAGAGCCGAGCCGAACTGGCGCAGTGCAAGGTACCTCCTCCTCCGCCATCTCATCATCGTAAGCCCGACTCGCGAAGAGTCACGAAAGCCTCTCTTCTGCGACCGGACTAGATGCTGGATTTGAAGGGTGTGGATGCGACTGGATTTGAAGAGTATGGATGCGTCCGGATTTGAGAGGGCTCGATGCGACTGGATTTGAAAGGTCGCAGCTTTAAGCCGCGACGCAAAGCCTGAAGAACTCGATTTTGGGTGGCGCAGCGCTTTAAGCGCTGCGATCAAATCTGTCTTTTTCCGTCCGGCGTTAGAGTTGCGTGCAAACTCCTACCCGGCGCGAAAACCTGTGCAGCACCCGCGAGAATCTGGGCAGCACCCGCGAAAGCCTGTGCAGCACCGTGGAAGAGCGGCCCTTTGAGGGCCGCGAAAACAAGTCCAATAATTGATCCGGGCTTTAGCCCCTGAGGTTAGCTGCCGCGTGGCGCCGGGTGCCCCATCCTTGCGCGTTCTTTGCGCAAGGGTGGGATTCCACGGGCCCAAACCTCGGTCATGCTCGGGGGGGCTGGCCCACCTAACTTAGGCTGCCCCGCCCTGCGCGGTTTTCGCAGGGTGGGCACGATGCTGCCGAAGCCAACGGTCGTACTTGGACGTTACACCGGGTCCTAACCTCATGCCGCCCAAATCTCCTGGATCGATCAGCACAAATGCCCAGCCTTCGAAAATCACGAAGGCTGGGGCAGACGGTTTCTCGTAACGATAGAAGAAATGCTAAGGTGGGCCAGCCAGCCGAAGCAGGACAACGGAGACCGGTTGCAGGCGGCAGCCCCGCAACTACCCTGGATCAATCGCACTCTCCTTGACACTCTAGGAGAGTGTTGATATCGTCTCCTAGACGGACAAGGAGAGATCGTGAGCAAGCAGATCGATCTTCTGCAGGGCACCCTGGACATGCTGATCCTCAAAGCGGTGTCGCTGGGCCCGTTGCATGGCTACGGAGTTCTACTACGCATTCAACAGATCTCTGGCGAGCAGTTGCAGATCCAGCAAGGGTCGCTGTACCCGGCTCTCTACCGGCTGGAGCATCAGGGCTGGATCACCAGTGAATGGGGTGAATCTGACAACAATCGCAAGGCGAAGTTCTATCGCCTGACAGCAGCCGGCAAGCGCCAATTCCAGTCGGAGACGGAAAAGTGGAACCACATGGCGTCGGTGATCGCCGGCATCCTCCGTGCGAGGCCGGAGGAAATATGAACCTCCTGACACGACTTCGTTCCTGGTTGAAGTGGGTTGTGAAGCGCCAGCGTCTCGAAACCGACCTGGAGGCGGAAGTGCGCTTCCACCTCGACAGCTATGCCGGAGACCTAGTCCGGAGTGGCGTTCCCGCGGCTGAAGCCGTGCGTCGCGCGCGCATAGAGTTCGGTGGCATCGAGTCACACAAGGATGCTATACGCGCATCCATAGGATTGCGCTGGTGGGACGATCTGTGGGGCGACCTGCAATATGGGGCGCGTGTTCTGCGGAAGAGCCCTGGGTTTACATCGATTGCGGTGGTATCGCTCGCGCTTGCGATTGGAGCCAATACATCCATTTTTTCGCTGGCCAATCAACTTCTCTATGCGCGCCTCGGCGTCTCACATCCTGAGCAACTGAGGCTGTTGACCGTCATCGCAGACGGGCACAGCGCGGTGCATTCTTCCTGGGGAAGCGTGTCTCCGGTTGCCGGTGGAGGAACTCGCTTCGTTTCGTTCACGTATCCGATCTACCAGCAATTGCGAAGAGAGAACCGCGTGCTCGACGATATCTTCGCTTTCAAGGAAAACGTGCAGGCAAACGCCACCATTGACGGTTCGGCGCAGGCTGTTGGGTTGGAATTGGTTTCGGGCAACTTGTATGAGCAGATGGGTGTACGAACCGTGGTGGGGCGGCCCATTCTGCCTTCCGACGACCAGGCCCCCGGGACGGGCGCGGTAGCGACGATCAGCGAGGGATTGTGGGAGCGAGCATTCGGGAAAGCTCCGGATGCAGTCGGGAAGGTGATTACCGTCAACATGACTCCGGTGACGGTCATTGGCGTGAATCCGCGTAGCTTTACCGGAGCGAGGAGCGTGCAGAATTCTCCCGATATATTCATGCCGCTGTCGATGATCCCTTTGGTTAAGGGCGAGTTGGGGCAGAGCGGGCCTTTGCTATCGAGCAGCAACCTTTGGTGGGTGCAGTTGATGGCGCGGGAGAAGCCAGGCGTGCGGTTGGAGCAGGCCAGGGCAGCCCTGAACGTCGCATTCAGCGCCGCGATTCACGCCACGACGACGGTGGCAAAAGACGAGACGATGCCGCGACTGGAGCTTGAGGATGGCAGCAGAGGGTTGAACCTCAATGGCACGCAGTTTGCCCAGCCGATGTATGTACTGCTGGCGGTGGTGGGGTTCGTACTCCTGATTGCCTGTGCCAATGTCGCGAACCTGATGCTGGCGCGTTCGTCGGCGAGACAGAGAGAGATGAGTGTGCGCCTGGCACTTGGGGCAGGGCGCGGCCGTATATGGCGCCAGGTTCTGACTGAGAGCCTCATGCTCGCCACAATCGGCGGATCGGTTGGGCTTTTGTTGGGTTACCTGGGACGGACCGCTCTGCCGAAATTACTGCTGAATTCCTGGGAGCGCGAAGGCATGAACGTGCCTTTCGATTGGAAGGTGTTCGGCTTCACGGCTGGCATCACCCTGGCCACGGGTGCGCTTTTCGGCATCGCGCCAGCGTGGAGTGCAACTCGCGCTGAGATCGGTACAGCCATCAAAGATGGCGGCAAAGCCTCCACCAAGCAGCGCAAGGGCTGGAGCGGACGAACGATTGTCGCTTTCCAGATCGCGCTCTCGACATTGCTGGTGGTTGGCGCCAGTCTTTTCCTGCGTACTCTCATCAATTTGAATGCAGTCGATGTGGGCTTTCGCGCCGACGGCCTCGTGCTCTTCGACCTCAATCCGCCCAGCAAGCAATATCCCGCGCCCAAAGATATAGCGCTCCATGCCCGGATTGAGCAGGCATTGCGTGCTGTTCCAGGCGTGGAGGGCGTAACCCTGACGGACATTCCTCTTCTCGCCGACTCTCAATCGGAGTCTAACTTCAATGTGGAAGGAGCGCCCGAGGCAAAGGAGCCGCAAGGAGGTGGGGCAGGCGCGATGCAGGCGACCGTCGGTCAGGATTTTCTGTCGGTGATGGGGATTCCGATGGTTGCGGGACGAGGCTTTACCCCACAGGACGCGGAGGCGCCACAGCGGTTCTCGATTGTCAATCAGGCTCTGGCGCGGAAGTACTTCCCCAACCAGAATCCGATTGGCCGTCGTTTCAGCATGGACGACTCCGAAACGAAGAACCGGAGTTGGCTCGAGATTATTGGCGTATCCGCCGACACTCGTTATTCCAATCTGCAACAGGAGCCGCCACCCCTCCATTTCGATCTCTACCGTCAATCGAAGGATATCGGCGGAGCCACATACATCGTGCGAACCCAGATGAAGCCGGACGCGATTGTGCCCTCGCTGCGGGCAGTCGTGCGGGACATCGATCGCGATTTGCCATTGATGGATGTACGAACCCAGCGGCAGCAGATTGACGCCACCATCGTTCAGGAGCGCGTCTTCGCCAGTCTGACAGCGGCGTTTGGGATTCTCGCACTTGCCCTGGCTTGCGTGGGGATCTACGGAATCATGGCGTACGCTGTGTCACAGCGGACCAACGAAATTGGAATTCGTCTAGCGTTGGGCGCGGAACGTAGGCAGGTTCGAGGTATGGTTTTGAAGGAAGCGGGTTGGCTTGCTGCCGTAGGGGTTGTGGTCGGGATTGCAGTTGCGCTAGGCCTCGGACAACTGGTGAAGTCCATGCTTTACGGACTGCAACCATCCGACCCGGCTTCACTTGTCGGAGCGGTTGTCTTGCTGCTTGGTGTCGCGTTGCTTGCGGGATGGCTTCCCGCTCTGAGGGCTGCAAAAGTCGAGCCGATGGAGGCTCTACGACATGACTAGTCTCTGCTTCGATTGTTCCCGGCAAAAACCCGATCACGTGCCTGCGACTTGAGAGGTTACACCGGAGGACAAGTAAGGCCCTCAGGGTTTGGATGCGACCCTGAAGTGCCGCTCTTCCACGGGCTTACGACGTTGTGATGCTTAGGCGAGGCGCGGACGGGGCGCCCGCGCCACATTCGTCTCTTTTCCCTACTGAATCAGCGTGCCTCCGTTGCCGCCGTTCGGCTCTGCATCCGGCGCGATTACGACCGCCGCGGCTACGCGGTCGCCGGGCTCCATGTTAAGGAGTCTCACGCCTTGGGCGTTGCGGCCGGATTCGCGGATCGTGGTTGAGTCCATACGGATGATTTTGCCGTAGTGGCTGATCAGCATGACCTCGCTGGTTTCGTCGACCTGCGCGATGGCAACGACTTTGCCGACACGTTCGGTGGTCTTCACGTTGATCACGCCTTTGCCGCCGCGGTTGGTGAGTCGGTATTCGTCGGCGGGCGTGCGCTTGCCGTAGCCGTTCTCCGTGACTGAAAGGATCAGGTCGCCTTTCACGGCTTCGTCGATGGCTTCGGGCTCGCCTTCGATTTTCTCCTTGGCGGGCGCGGGTGCGTCTGGCTTGGTGGTGGTGGCCATGCCGACGACATAGTCATTCTTTTCCAGATCAATTCCCCATACGCCGAAAGCCGCGCGGCCCATGGGACGGACGTGGCTCTCATCGAAGCGTACGGCCATGCCTTCGTGGCTCGCCAGGAAGACAATCTGGTTGCCGTCAGTGATGCGGGCGGCGACGAGCTCATCTCCCTGCTCGATTCCGATCGCGTTGATGCCGTTGGAGCGCACGTGCATGAACTCGCGCACCGAAGATTTCTTTACGAGACCGTTGCGCGTGGCAAAGAAGACGTACTTGTTTTCTTCTTCAAGATTGCGCACCGCGACCGTGGTCTTCAGTGTTTCGCCGGGTTGCAGGCCGACCAGGTTGCCGATGTGCTTGCCACGTCCGGCGGCGCTGACGTCAGGAATTTCGTAAACCTTGAGCCAGTAGACGCGGCCGGTGTTTGTGAAGATCAGAATGTAGGCGTGGGTTGAGACGATGAAGAGATGCTCGACGAAATCTTCGTCGCGCGTCTTCATGCCAGTGCGGCCCGTGCCTCCGCGGCGCTGCATACGGTAAGTGGAGATCGGCGTCCGCTTCAGATAGCCAGAGTGGCTGACGGTGACGGCGACCTGTTCGTCGGCGATGAGATCTTCGAGGACGATTTCGGCGGCTTCGTCTTCGATGCGCGTGCGGCGTTCATCCCCGTAGAGCTTCTTCACTTCTTCCAGCTCTTTAATGATGACTTTGCGCAGCTTCGTCTCGGAGCCGAGGATGGATTCGTATTCCGCGATGTTGTCGCGGACTTCCTTCAACTCGTTGGAAATTTCATCGATCGAAAGTTTCGTCAGGCGATGCAACTGCAGTTCGAGGATGGCATCGGTCTGGCGGGTGGTGAAGGGCTTTTCGGGATCGAGCTTGGGCGCGCGGCCCGTGGTGTTGATGTCGATCTTTTTGCCGCCGAAGTAGAGCACCAAATTCTCGCGGGCGTCGGCGCGGTTGGCGCTGCCGCGAATGATGGTGATGACGTTGTCGAGGTGATCGAGTGCCGTGAGGTAGCCTTCGAGAATGTGCTCGCGGTCTTTCGCCTTCTGCAACAGGTAGGCGGTGCGGCGGCGGACGACGTCGACGCGGTGCTCGATGAAGTACTTGATGGTCTGGATGATCCCCATTTCGCGGGGCTGTCCGTTGACCACGGCGAGCAGGATCATCGAGAAGCTCTCCTGCATCTGCGTGTGCTTGAAGAGCTGGTTGAGAACGATCTGAGGTTCGGCACCGCGCTTGAGTTCTACCACGATGCGCATGCCGTCGCGATCGCTTTCGTCGCGGATGTCGGAGATGTCTTCGATGTCTTTGTCGTTGACCAGTTGCGCGATGCGCTCGACCAGGCGGGCCTTATTCACCTGATACGGAATTTCGGTGATGATGATGGCTTCGCGATCTTTGCTGAAGGCCTCGATGGCGGCTTTGGCGCGCATCATGAAGCGGCCGCGACCGGTGCGGTAGGCTTCGAAAATTCCAGCGCGGCCGTGAATGATGCCGGCGGTCGGGAAGTCAGGGCCCTGCACGAACTTCAGAATTTCGGCGAGCTGCGCGTTGGGATTGTTCACCAGCGTGATGGTGGCGTCGACGATCTCCGTCAAATTGTGCGGCGGAATTTTTGTAGCCATGCCGACGGCGATTCCGTCGGAGCCATTGATCAGAAGATTGGGAATGCGCGCGGGAAGAACGTCAGGTTCAACTTCGTTGCCATCGTAGTTGGGATGGAAGTCGACAGTCTCTTTATCGAGATCTTCGAGCAGCGCGGTGGCAACCTGGAACAGCTTGGCCTCGGTGTAACGATCGGCCGCGGGCGGGTCTCCATCGACGGAGCCAAAGTTTCCCTGACCGAAGATCAGCGGGTAGCGCATGCTCCACGTCTGCGCGAGACGAACGAGAGCGTCGTACACGGCGAGGTTGCCATGAGGATGGTACTTGCCCATGACTTCGCCAACGATGCGGGCGCACTTGCGCGTCGCGCGATTAGGCTGCAACCCCATCTGTTGCATAGTAAAAAGTATGCGGCGGTGGACGGGCTTCAGTCCGTCGCGGACATCGGGCAGCGCGCGGCCGATGATCACCGACATGGAGTAGTCGAGATACGACCGCTTCATCTCCTCTTCAATGTTGACGGGTTGAATGTTCAACGCGCCGGGGCCTTCGCCGCCGGGAGGAGGAGTGAGGGGAAGTTCAGGGTTTTGATCGTCAGCCATGGGTTAGCTCTTAGCTCTCAAGCTTCTAGCTGCTAGCTGCTAGCTGCTAGCTAACAGCGTTGTGGTGTAAACACGCGTTTTTCGGTGTTGCGAAGATCTCGTAACTAGTTGTATTTACAGGATGTTATGTGCCCTGGGAACTCCATAAATTATACCACGGTTGCCGGTGGAAATTGGGCGTTGGTGTTGACATCGTTGAGGCTGGTGGGGAGGCGGTTCCGAGATGAACGGAGAACGCTGTCAGGCACTGTCGAGTCCGAAGAAATCACTCACCACAGAGGACACTGAGGACACAGAGTCGAACATTGTCTCCCGTCTCGGATTCAGCGCGACTTCTCGAAGGGTGAGTCGCTACGGGCGGACGATTACTTCGTTGGGGGATGTGGGGAGCTGGAATTTTACGCCGCGAGACAGGTTGGACTTGATGGTCTCGGGCACGTCTAGCGATGAGAGTTCGATCTTTCTGTTCCAGGATCCGGTGGTGTAGTAGTCGGCGCGCGTGTAGAGGACGCCGTCGGCGATGGTGTACTCGGATGCTTCTTCGCGGTGGCCATCGCGAAAGACTAGAACCGCTGGCGGCAGCTCCGGGATCGCAACGGCGTGGATCGGCGCGCTGGACGGGCGATCTGGCATGCGGTCGATCATCTCCGTTCCCGAGGTCTCTGGGCCGCTCACGCGGACGTAACGGTCACCTTGCAGTTCGATCATGAGCGGCTGGGCCGGGGGCGCGAAACGTTCCGGCTCCGGTGCTCTCGCTTGAGGAGATTGCAAGATGATCATGGGCGGCTGAGATGCTCCGGGGTATCCCGTGCTGGAGAGATAGTCTGCGTAGAACGGGTCGGAGTACGCGAGCGGGAAAAAGGACGAGCGCGGATGGCCTCCTCGGTTGAATCGGGAGGCGAAGTGAGGAGAAGCCGCGCCCATGCGCTGCGCGTTCACACATGGCGCTAGAGCGGCCAGCAGTGTGATGAGCAAGAATCGGCGCATGGTCAGTTGGCCTGTGCGGACGGCGGAAGTTGAAAGACGACGCCGCGATCGTCGTTCTGCTGGCGGGTGGCTTCGAGATCGAGGTCGGCTACGGCGACTCTGCGCGGGTGTCCGGGCGTCAGGTCGAAGAGCGTTGCGCCGACGATGGCGTAGTTTCCAACTTCCAGTTTGTGACCGTCTCTGAAGACGAGAAGCGTCGGCGGTTGAGGAGGCTCGGGTTCTGCAGCAGTGTCATCGGTATCTTGAACGGCGTGGGGCGTAGGGACATTCTTCACTGGCGGGACGTATGATGCGGCGCCAGACCCGCGGCGGTCGAAGATGGTGGGGCCTCCCTGGTATTCAGAGTCGGGATCATCCGCATTGGCGTCGTCATCCGTATCCGTTGCGCCGAGATCGACAGCGTAGGGAACCGGCACAGCGTAGATCACGGGGGGACGAGTGTATTCCACGTGGTGACGGTGATGATGTCCGTCGCCGTTGCGGGGTACGTTCGTGGAAAAAGTGACGCCGTGGTTGGGAGCGAAGCCACGAGGGCCAAGCGAGGTGACGCTCGGGGAAGTACCATTGACGGCGCGTCCACCGAATCCGGGAGAGGTCACGGAGGAGGGAGCACCGTTGATTTGAGCATCGCTGGTCGAGACAAAAAACAGCGGCAGCGTGAGCAGACTGAGAAGTGCGAGCGAGGCCGGAATCAAATGTCGCACGGAAATATGATACTCCAACGAGGAAGTCATGGCGCACCTCGACGGTAGAACGCTTGCAGTTTATTAGATTGCAGGCTGGAGGCGGCGGATGCCTTATGTTGGGTATGCCGTTCAGGGTCTTACGCTGTATCTTATTGAAAAAGCTGTGTTAGCAGTGTGCTGCAAGGCGCGGACTATAATTCTGCTGATTGAGTTTGGCGGGGCGACTTCCAGATATGAAATCTGCAATCCGATTTGCGATGCTGGCGCTGGTGCTGGTGATAGTGGCGATGGTGTCGGCATTGACCGCGATGCGGTTTGCCATTCATGGGCAGGAGGTCGCGGTGCCGCCGCTGGTGGGGCTGGCTCCGGCGGAAGCGGAGCGGGCAACGGCGGGACTCGGGTTGCAGATTTCGATCGAGCGCCAGTACTACAGTCCGCAGATTCCGGAGGGGCGAATCATGTCGCAACTGCCGCTGCCGGGAACAAAGGTGCGGCGCGGGTGGCAGGTGCGAGTGGCGCAGAGTCTGGGAAAGATGCGGGTGACGATTCCGGATGTTACGGGACAGAGCGAACATGCGGCGGAATTGAATATCCGGCGGCGCGGGCTGGATGTGGATTCGATGGCCGAGGTGCAGGAGCCCGGGATACCGGCGGATCAGGTGCTGGCGCAGAGTCCGACGGCGAAAGAGACGCAGGTGGCGGCGCCGAAGATCAGTTTTCTGGTGTCGGCGGCGCCGGAGCCTCCGGCGTTTGTGATGCCGAGCTTTGTCGGGCAGCCGCTGGGCAGTGCGAGCCGGAGCTTGCAGGATGCGGGGTTCAGGCTGGGGAATGTGAATGTGGTGGTGGCGGCGAATCCCGATGCTCAGGACGCGGCTAGTACCGCTGCTTCGACTGCGGCATCGGCGCCTGCGGCTCCAGCGCAGCCTTCACCGGCGAGCATTATTGTGACGCAGGTGCCGGTGGCGGGGCAGAAAGTGTTTGCGGGGGCCGCGGTGAATTTCGACGTGCGGTAAAACCTCGCCACGGATTTGCACGGATCTCCACGGATCAACCCGGGAACATTTCCTAAACTCTTTCCACGATTGCGGCGAAGAAGCCGTCGCAGGGGTGGACGCCTGGGATCGTGCGGAGACAAGAGCCTCTCGTGAGTGATGCCGGGTCGGGCCAGGTTAGTTCAGCGGCTAGTTGCAGCTGGGCTAGTTCTGATCGGCAGTCGAACACGCGGTAGGACTTGCTCTCAGACAGGGCTTGCTCGACGACAGATTCGTTTTCTTCTTTTTCCAGCGAACAAGTTGAGTAGATGAGGCGTCCTCCGGGTGCGACCTGGGCGAGGGCGGAGCGGAGGATTGCGAGTTGGCGCTGATGTAATTCTGCAAGATCGTCGAGCGTGAGGCGCCATTTGATTTCGGGATTGCGGGCGAGCGTGCCGGTGCCGGAGCAGGGGACGTCGGCGAGGACGCGGTCGAACCGCTCGGAGACCGGGAGATGCTGGGCGTCGGCGGTCACGATTTGGATTCGTGCAGACTCTGAGGGATGGGCGTGCAACAGTTTTTGCAGCAGGCGCGCGCGGTGGGGATGAAGTTCGACGGCGGTGATTGCGGCTGTGGGGTTTTGATCTGCGATGGCCAGCGTTTTGCCACCGGGAGCGGCGCAGCAGTCGAGGATTTGCGATCCGTGACCTATCAGGGCGGCGACTAACTGTGAGGCTTCGTCCTGGATTACGGCATCGCCATTGCGGAATGCTTGAGTTTTCGTGATGTCGCCGGCTTCAACTCGGCGGGCGGAAGCCAGGAGGCTTCCGGGGCGCAAGGTGATTCCTTCTTGATGGAGTTGCTGTTCGGCAGCTGTGGCGCGGAGGCGGATCGCGGTAGTGGGAACGGATTGATTGTGTTGGCAGATCTGGTGAGCGGCGGAGAGCGAGTATTCGCGGATCCAACGCTCGACCAGCCAAAGCGGATGAGCATAAGCGCGGGCCAGAGCTTCAGGCGAAGAGGCTTCGTCTTGGGCATCGTCGCCGCCTCGCGGCAGGGCGGAGAGTTTTCTCAGAACCGCATTCACGAATGGAGCGGCTGAGCGCTTGCGGGCGCGCTTTACCAGTTCGACACTTTCGTGGAGAGCGGCGCGCTGCGGGACGCGGTCGAGCCATTGGAATTGATAGAGGGCGAGGCGCAGGGCGATGAGAATTTCAAGATCGAGTTTGGAGAGAGGCTGCAAGGACGCGGTGGCGATGTCCGCGTCGAGGCGCGAACGCCAGCGGAGGACGCCCATGACGAGTTCTGTCGCGAGTGCGTGATCGGGGGTGGAGAGGCGGTCGTTGGCGGAAGAGTGGAGAAGTTCGGAGGCATAGGAGGATTCGCGCTCGACGCGGAGGAGAATGTCGAAAGCGGCGGCGCGGGCGGGAGAGACGGGCATTGTTCCAATTGTAGGCTCTGGCTGAGAAGGAAAAATGCTTAACCACAGAGGACACGGAGGACACAGAGGAGGATGAAGCTAACCCAGCTTTTCTCCGGGCTGGGGGCGATAGCCGTGGACGAAATCGCGGGCGGGGGTGCGCTTCTTTCCTTCCAGTTGGAGTTCCAGCAGTTCGAGGGATGTGTTGTGGCCGCAGCCTGCTAGCAGACGATCGGCGGTGACGCGCAGTTCAGCTTGAGGCACTGCGTCGGTTGCGAGGCGCGCTTTTGTGATCTGCAGAGTTTTGCCGCGGAATTTTGTGTAAACTCCCGGCCAGGGTTGGAAGCCGCGGATGCGGTTGAATATCTCGGCGGCGGAGCGGGAAAAGTCTACGAGGCCATCTTCTTTTTTCAGGATCGGGGCGAGGGTGGCTTGCGAGTTGTCCTGGGGGCGGGGGTGAATGGAACTCGCTTGCAGACCATGCAGGGTCTCGACCATGAGATCGGCGCCGATCGAGGCCAGGCGCGGAGCTGTCGTTTCAGAGGTGTCGTCGGATGCAATGGCGAGTTCCTGCTGTTGGAGGATGTCTCCAGTGTCGAGGCCGGCGTCGATGCGCATGGTGGTGACGCCGGTGACGGTTTCTCCGTTTGCGATTGCCCACTGGATGGGTGCGGCGCCGCGGTATTTCGGGAGCAGCGAGGCGTGCAGGTTGATGTTACCGAGCGGCGGGAGATCGAGCATCCACTGGGGAATGATGCGGCCGTAGCCGACGACGATGATGGCGTCGGGCTCGAATTTGGTGAGTTGGGCGCGGAATTCGTCGTTGGTCTTGATGCGTTCGGGCTGGGTGATAGGAAGATGCAGCTTCAACGCAGATTCTTTGACCGGTGACGGGACAAGTTCGAGGCCGCGTCCTTTGGGACGGTCGGGCTGAGTCACGACGAGATGGACGCGGAAGCCGGCGTCGACCAACTTCTCGAGCGTGGGGACGGCGAAGGGCGGCGTGCCGCAGAAAACGAGATTGAGGGATTGGGTCATTGAGCGATTGGTGATTGAGCGATTGGGCGACAAAACAAAGAGTATCGATTTTCAATGACTCAATCACCCAATCAGTCAATCTCTACCACTCTCCCGCCTTCATCATCTTGCGGATCTTGCGTTTCATCAGGTCGCGCTTGAGGGCACTGATGTGGCTGATGTAGAGCTTGCCGTTCAAGTGATCGGTTTCGTGGAGGAAGGCGCGGGCCAGCAACTCTTCTCCCGTTTTTTCGTAGACCGTGCCGTGAACATCTTGGGCGCGGATGGTGACTTTGTTCGGGCGAGTAACGTTCTCGCGGAAGTCGGGGATGCTAAGGCATCCTTCGCTCTGGGTGTGGCGGCCCTCGGTGTGAATGATTTCGGGATTGATCAGGACGAGTTTGCCGTCGGGATCTTCTTTGAAGGTGACGTCGATGACGGCGATGCGGCGGCCAATACCGATTTGCGGTGCGGCGAGGCCGACGCCGTGGGCAGCGTACATCGACTCGAACATGTCTTCGATGAGCTTCTTGAGTTCTTCGTCGAAGACGGTTACGGTCTGGCAAGGCTTCTCGAGAACCGGGTTGCCGAATTTTACGATGGGATAGATCATCAGAAATTAGATTGTCAGTAATTTTTCAATTGTTCGCAGTAGCCCTGGAAATTTCTTAGAGTCTCGATCATGGAATCGCCGCCGAATTTTTCCAGAGCACAGCGAGCGAGGGTTAGCGCCACCATGGCCTCGGCCGCGACGCCAGCAGCAGGAACGACACATACGTCGGACCGCTCGTAAGCGGCCTTGACCGGTTCGCGAGTCGAAAAGTCAACCGACTGTAATGGACGACGCAGCGTAGAGATCGGTTTCAGATAGCCGCGAACGCGGAGTTCCTGTCCGTTGGAGACGCCGCCTTCAATGCCTCCAGCGTTGTTGCGGGTGCGGGAGAACGCAGTGTAGCCAGAACTGGCGGTGTAGCCGATTTCGTCGTGCACGGCGGAGCCGGGAGCGAAAGCGGCTGTGACACCGGCGCCGATTTCCACGGCTTTGACCGCTTGCAGAGACATGACTGCGGCAGCCAGCAGGGCGTCGAGACGTTCATCCCACTGGACATAGGTGCCGAGGCCCGGCGGAACCTGGTGGGCCACGACCTCGAAGACTCCGCCGAGAGAATCTCCGGTCTTGAGGACTTTGTCGACTTCTTCTTTCATGCGCTGTTCGGCTTCGGGGTCAGCGCAATTGAGCAGAACTTCTTCGCGAGCGTGAAGGGCGCGAATCTTCTCCCAGGGGACCTGATCGGGCAGCGTGACGGCGCCGGTCGTGACGACGTGGCTGAGAACCTCGATGCCGAGTTCGCGCAGGAAAAGTTTGGCGATCGCGCCCAGGGCAACGCGAGCGGCTGACTCGCGGGCAGAGGCGCGCTCGAGGACGTAGCGGGCTTCCGGGAAGTTGTATTTCAGGGCTCCGGCGAGATCGGCATGGCCGGGGCGGGGTGAGGCAACTCGCTTGTGCTTGGAGGGATCGCCTTCGCCCACAGGCAAAGATTCCTGCCAGTTCTTCCAGTCCCGGTTTTCCAGTTGGACGGAGATGGGCGAGCCGATGGTCATCCCTTGACGCACGCCGGAAAGAATGTGGGCGGTGTCGCGCTCGATCTTCATGCGGCCGCCGCGGCCGTAGCCTTGTTGGCGGCGCCATAGTTCCCGGTCGAGGAAGATCTGGTCGATTTTCAGTCCGGCGGGCATGCCGGAAAGGAAAGCGACCAGAGCTTCGCCGTGGGACTCTCCGGCGGTGAAGTAACGCAGCATAAACGCTCGATTGTACCTGATCGCGAGGGCGGATCGGGGTTCCGAAGAGGGAATCAAGACGCTCGTATCCTGAAGAAAAGGAAGGGGAGGGACGATTTTCACGAGGAAAATGGAGGGGCCAGAGGGTACAATGAGGCAGCGCCCGCTCCGTCTGGGTTCGAACCGAACCCGCGCTGCATCGCAAATTTCTCTGGCCACGAAGAAGGAGTTGCCCCTGTGTGTCCCCCCGCACAGATACAACGCGAAGATTTTTTTGGCGATAAGGAAATTCGTTGTCTTCTGGTGCACGACCACGTCTTACTGCGCCAGGGATTGCGTCGATTGCTTGAGGACGAACCGGATATGGAAGTGGTGGCGGAGGCAGGGAATGCCGCCGAAGCGCTGCGCAAAGTATTCGAGCACCGTCCTGAGATCGTGATCACCGATGCGCACATCTTCGAGTGTACGGCCGATCAAGCCGAGTGGCTGATCCTGCAGGAATCTCCGTCGAGTAAGGTGCTGTTCCTGACGACCCACGAGGGCGACGACTTAGTGCGAAAAGCGCGAGCGGACGCGTCCAGTTGCGTGGTACGGCACACTTCCGCGGAAGAGCTGGTCGAGATGGTGAGAAGGACTCACGGCGCTCCGAAACTTGGGGTGATGGAAAGACGCGGGGCGGAATGGCCATCGGAGGAATTGCTTCCGCGCAGGCGGGTGCTGACGGCGCGAGAACGTGAGGTTTTGAAGTTGCTGGCCGAGGGCAGGACGGTGCGTTCAGCAGCCGACGTCCTGGGACTCAGCATGAAGACGGTGGATGCGCACAAGTTCAACCTGATGCGGAAGTTGGGGATCCACAATAAGGCGGAACTGGTGATGTGGGCGATTCAGAAGAGAGTGGTGAAGTTGCCGGCGAATTTCTAGACGGTTATCTGCTACCTGTGCCGTCCCTCCGGGACTCGTTGGTTTCTGCCTGCGCTATCCCGGCACTGCCGTGCCGGGCTTTCACATTCCGCCGCTTCGCGGCTGGAGTTTGGAAGATCTTACTCCATCTTGAATACACTTCCCCATCCTGCACACAACTGACACCTTGAACACAACTCACACCTTGAACACAACTCACACCTTGAACACAACTCACGACCCTCACAATTCCACGACTCACCGTAGCGACACAAACGCACACGAACAGCGCCGCCAACGTCTATTCATTGACCGCTGCCGCGGCAAGTTCTGCGAGGCTTGAGACTGTGAGGTCGGGCTTGGCTTCCGCGGCTTTCACGGCGCCGACGCCGGGGCGGGCTGAAGGACGGTTCACCCGTACGGTGGCGAGGCCGAGGGCCTGCGCGGGAATTACGTCGTGGTAGATGCTTTGGCCCACGTGCAGGACGCGATGGGCGGGAGCGTTGATGCGGTTCAGGGCCAGCTCGAACAGCTTCAGTGAAGGTTTGTAGGCCCGGGCTTGCTGTGCGGTGATGACTTCATCGAATTCAACTTCCAGTTTGGGACGCGTGAGAGCGAAGAGATCGTCGTCCACGTTGGAGAGAATCGCCAGACGAAAACGCGTCTTAAGCTGGTGGAGAGCGGCGACAGTGTCAGGCCAGGGCTTCCAGGTGGAAAGAGAGTCAGGTAGCGAGTGTACTTCTTCCGCGGTTGGAGTGAACCGAAGGTCGGCTCCGAACTGGCGGACGACCGATTCCAGGACCTCGCGGTAGGGACGAAACGCGCCCTCTTCGGAACGCAGCTCAAAGTCTCCGTAGAGCTTCAGGAGGGTGGCATCATCGATTTGTTTCCCGTGAGCGGAGAGAATGCGGCGCAGTACAGGGATGATGCCGGCTTCCCAGTTGATCAGTGTGCCGTAGCAGTCGAAGGTCAGGATTTCGAAGCGCGTGAAGTCGAGCATGGTTGGGGCCGGTCCTGCCGGTTGAGTACTTTAGCGCCGAGGATCGATGCCGGGCAAGGTGGGAGTTGATTCGGGCAATTCGTCGAGTTCGGCGTCCCGAGGCGCGGCGGGATCTTCCGGCGGTGAAGCTTTTTTCGGAGCCAGAAACTTTTCGGTGTTGAGGAGCGGGCGGCCGAGGGAGGAGTTGTAGCTGGTCCAGGGAGTATCGAGGCCCGATTCGCGCTCGAACTGGGCGCGCATGGCTTCCATCTTGGAGTCGAGGTCGTCGAGATAGTGCAGCATGAGGGCTTCGGGGAACATGGGCAGTTTCGGAGAGCCGAAGTCATACTGGCCGTGATGGCTGATGATGAGGTGCTCGATCATGGTCTTGAGTTCCTCTGGGAACCCGGGTTGCAGGGCGAGCTTGGCCTGCAACATTTCCAGCTCGATGATCATGTGGCCGAGGAGTTGGCCCTTGGTGGTGTAGGAGAACGAGCGGTTGTAAGTGAGTTCGTGAATCTTGCCGATGTCGTGCAGAAATGCGCCGGTGAGAAGCAAGTCGCGGTTGATCTGGGGATAGTTCTGACACATCAGATCGCAGGAACGGAACAGAGAGACGACGTGATCGAGCAGGCCGCCGATGTAGGCGTGATGCAGCGTTTTGGCCGCGGGAGCATTGCGATAGGCGGCAGCGATTTCAGGGTCGGCCATGAAAGCCTGGACGAGCGACTTGAGGTGCGGATTCTGGAATGAAGAGATGAAGGTCGTCAGCGTCTGCCAGAGTTGGTCAACGTCTTTGGTGGTCTTGGGAAGGTAATCCGCGAAGTCGATTTCAGATTCGCCCAGCTTGCGCAGCTTGTGGACTGTGAGCTGAAAGCGGTTCTTGTACTTGTTGATGAGGCCCTTGATCTTGAGGAAGTCATCCTGCTCGAACGCGTCGAGGACCTCTTCGACGTTGTCCCACATTTTGGCTTCGAGCTGGCCGCTGCGGTCCCCGAGAGTGAGCGCCAGGTAGGGCTCCCCGGTTTTCTTGGGCTTGATCTGTTTGCCGACGACGACGAAGCTCGAGGTGATGACCTTGTTTTCGTGGCGCGCGCAATCGCCGATGTAGAAGTCTTTCATCGTCGTCTGAGTATGGCTGTCTGAGTATAAAGCACGCGCCCTAGGCAGGATCAGAGGATGCCCAACTTCTTATGTTTCTTCTTGCCGAGCTTCTTGGCAGCGGATTCCTTGGCATCGGCGGTTTCGATCGGCTGGGTCTGATTGGGGCTCATTCCAGTATCGATGTAGCCATCCGCGTATTTGATGTAGGCGTCTTCCCGCAGCTTGGTGAGGTAGGCGCGGAGCGCGGGCTGCAGTTTCTCGTAGTAGAGAGCGTCCTGAATATGTGGAAGAGCGTCCTTCAGCGGAGGGATGCCGGCTTGCTGGTGCTCCACGACTTTCAGGATCACGTATCCCTGCTTGGTCTGGATGACGTCGGTGACTTCGCCGGCCTTCAAGGCAAAGGTCTTGTCTTCGATGGGTTTGGCAAGTTTGCCGCGCTCGAAGGTGCCCAAGTTGCCGCCATCAGCGGCCGAGGGGCCGTCGGAATATTTCTTAGCGATGTCCTCGAAGGCAGCGCCGTCGTGAATCTGCTTGAGGAGATCGTTGGCCTTGGCTTCGGCAGCGCTTAGGGCGGCAGCCTCTGCGGCCTGACGAGCGGCGTCATCGGCGGGCAGAGCATTCGGCGTCGCGGCCGCGGGCGTATTAGCATCCGTGGGCGCGGCGGCGTTGGTTGCGGGAGGGGTGGTTGCGGGAGCCCCGGCAGGAGGAACTGCGGCCGCGGGAGCCGCAGCTGGCGCAGCGGTCTTAGGCGCGACCAGAATCTCACTGAGGCGGATGTATTCCGGCTGTTCCATCTCGGCCTTGTGGTCGTCGTAGAACTTCTGGATCTCTTCTTTGCTGACCGCAAGGTGGCTGCTGACTTCCTCGCCAATCACCTTCTGAGTGATGATCTGGTTGCGCTTGTTCTGCTTGAAGTCTTCCCAGGAGATGCCCTGCTTGACCGCTTCCTTTTCCAGATCCTCCATCGAATCGAGCTTCATCTCCTTGCGCATCTTGTCGAGGTCTTTGATCAGGTCGGTATCGCCGGTGATTTGGAGGTCTTTGCCTTTGTCGAGGAGAAGTTGCTGGTCGACGAGATCGCGAAGAATGTCTTTTTCGCGCTCGGCGTAGAGCTTGTCGGGATCTTTGGAATTCTGCTGCTTCACTTCGTCCCGGAGCTGATCCTTGCTGCGCTCAAACTCCGACTTTGTGATGATCTGGTTGTTGACGCGGGTGATGATTTCTTCGACGGTTTGTCCGGAAGATTGAACGGCTGGAGCGGGAGTCGGAGCGGGAGCCTTTTGTGCGGCTGGTGCGGCAGGCTGTCCGGCGGTTTGTCCGGCCGCCAGAGCGGGCAGACAAGCAGAAGCAATTAAAAGCAGGCAAAGTTTCTTCATAGGATGTACGGGGCCGTCACGCTTCCTGGGCTTGCGGGCAAAAGAGTGGGTTCAGGCCGATAGGGTATTTTACTCCTTCGGAGCGATCCCGTAGCACAGCCCTTTGATTGGACGCAGTACCGGAGAGGAAAGTTGGCCCGCGTATCAGGCATTCCGAACCAAAGCGAGGGCTGTTCGGTCGTCGCAGAGCGGCGAATCCCCGCTGAACTCGTCCACGGCCTTCAAGATAGAAGCGCAGAGTTCCTGGGCGCTACTGGCAGGGGCAGACAGGAAAAGCTGTTTAACGGCGGCCAAGCCGAATTCCTCACCGCGCTTTTCGTGGTGCCCCTCACATTCAATCACTCCGCGAGACACGAGCAGCAGAGCGGCGCCTTTCTCCAGGCCCACAGTGGGCGCGTCGGACGTGGCATGGGAAAAAAGTCCCAGCGGCAGCCCTCCGGAAGTGCGTTCAGTGATTCCCTTGCCGTCGCGGAGAAGCCCGGGAGTGTGTCCGGCATTGGTGTAGCAGAGAGTACCGAACTTCTCGTGGTAGCAGCCGATAAAGGCCGGACAGGAGCGAACGCCGCTGGAGGTCTCAATGATGGCGCGATTGATGCGAAGGCTGAGCTCGGTCATGGCCTCGGATTCGTTGATATCGGGGCGCGAGAAGAGCTCCGTGCCAAAGTTGCGGAGGATTTCCTGTGCTGCGGCCAGAATGCCGCGGTTATCCTCGCGGCGCCCGGCAACGTCGAGCAGACCAAACAGAACGCGCTCAGGGCTCACGCGGACGGAGTCATAGAAATCTCCAGCAACGCGTTTGCCCACAAAGACGGCGGCAATGTTAGCCCCCTCGATCTTGGGAAATACGGTCGGAACGGGCTCGACCGTGGCTGCAGCAGAGACGCGCGAGTGAAAGAGGGAACGCATGAAGAGCAGGCCCCAAGCGAAGCTAGCACAGGAACGAGAGGGGAGCAAACGGAAGGAACGAATTGGGGCAATCGGAACTACTCGCCGTACTTGTCGGCGAGATACCGGGCTAAGTCGGATTCAAACTGGCCGTAGTCGGAGTGGATCGTGGCGCGCAGGGCGGCCTCGGTGGAATTGCCCTGGCTGATGCGCTCGAGGATACGCTGGATGTCGCTCATGCCATAGGAGTCGTTGATGTAGGTCACTGCAGCCAGCGACTCGGCGTAGGCCACAGCGGCTTCGCCGCCGGAGAATCGCATAAAACTTCCCTCTAGGGCATTGAGCGGGATATTCCGTTGTGTCTTGAACAGGAGGGAGAGCTGGCGCCCCTCGCTTCCGAGGCTCCTGGGCTCGAGGAACTGGGCGATACCTTCGTGCAGCCAGGGCGGACAACGGCCGCCGGAGAGCCGCGCAATGAACGTGTGAGCCAGTTCATGCTTCAAAACGTGCGCCAGTTCCGACGTCATGGAAGTCAATCCGCTGATCGGGATGCGCAGCTTGCCGTCATTCAGCCCTCCAGACCAGCTGGGCGCGTGAGTGACATCAAAGAAGGCTTGTTCAGTGTAGAGGGTGACAAGGATGTTATCGCGAGGGGGATTGCCGAGATCGCGAACCAGGTCGTCATAGTCGGATTCGAGCGCAGCGAGGATTTGTCCGCGAAGAGCGTCGGAAGTTTGTTTGCCCTCGTAGTGCAGGACAAAATGACTGCTCTCGCCCTGAGAGAAGTCGGATTCGACCGTCTGCTCGCGCTGGGCTTTGGCCAGGAACTGCTGGACAGTGGCGTCGGGGCGCAACTCGAGGGACCGCTTCCAGGAGGCAACAGCCTCCTTGGTGTGGTCTGACGCGAACTGGGCGTAGCCGAGCATGGTGTAGGCGTCTGGCGAAGACGGAGCAGTTCGCACGGCGCGCTCGGCATAGGGCAGCGCCTGGGCGGCGTTTCCAGTGCGGACCAGCAACGCGGCGTAATAAACCAGAATGGTGGAATTGTCTGGCTGGAACCGGAGTGCGCTTTCGAAATACTGGCGCGACTGGGCGATGTTGCCGTGTTCGAATTCGAATTTCCCGGCGATGAAATCGGCCGTCGCACTCAACTCAGCGTTGCCTTTGCTTTCCAGGCTGGCGAGAACGTCGGCGTTAACCTTGCCTTCTTTGATGATGCGAGCGACGAGATCGCCCTCATTCGCAAGACTGTCGGCGGGAGTGAAGGCCGGAAGGTCGGCTGCCTTCAGGGCCGCCAATCCCGCATGAGCGGGCATGCCTCCGGCATCGATGTGATCGACGGAGGACTTTTGGATGGCGTAAGAGTCGTCGCCGATATCGTATTCGTAGCGATTTCCGTCTTCGCGGACGTGATCGGCCAGAATGGTGCGGCCATTTTTCAAATGGATGGTGTCAGCCCATGCACCAGTAAAGGCAGACGCGACTGCTATAAAGAGGATGGTGACACGTAGCCGCATTCAGGCGCATTCTAGCAACTGGAGAGAGCCTAACCACGTGACGAAAGTACTACGCAACATGCGAGGCTTGCGGGTCGCGGCGGCGATCTGGATGGCGGCCAGCGCGCTGTGTGCCGCGGCAGCCGAGAACCCTGCGAACAAGCCGGCGGAGGCGCTGTATCTGCAACTGGGGGAGGTGGGACTGGATCCGGCGCGGGTGTATCAGGTGAGGGGGGCATCGCTGGATCGAGCGGCGGTTCACATCACGTTGGAGGACGGCACGATTGGTTTCACGCAAGACGTGATGGGGCGGATCACGGGAGCGTTCTTCGAGGGCGAGGGTGAAGTGTTGCTGTCGCCACCGAATAGCGTCGAGCGCAGATCCATGAGCTTGTTTACGGGGATGGCAATTCTGGAAGAACACTTTGCCACGGCCTATTTTCGTTTTAACGACGACGCGGAGACTGAGATGCGGCCCGATTTGCGCGCGACGGACAACAAGCAGGAATTCGTGGACCGCTGGGACGCGACGGCGAAGAATCTTGCTGTTGGTGACGCGATGCGGTTGCTGATGACCTTTAGCCGGATGCTCCCAGTGAAAGGCAACACTGCTTCGGCCGAGCGAGCAGAGTCGCAAGGGCCCGGGAATGCTGGAGACCGATTCCTGCACGCGCGGTTACAAGGGACGAAGTTGGGCGTGTTTGACGTGGTCTTCGATTCAGCGGCGCCTGAGCAGGTTCAGGCTGGCCAGGCCAGAACGGCGGAACACGGGGATCTTTACTACGACGTCTGGGCATCATTTTCGACGACGAATCGGGAGACGGGTGCGGCGCGCGACGGGGCAGCGGCGGCGGAGGACGAAAAAGAGCATGACACGCGGGTCGCAGCTCGCCGGTACACCGTCACGACAGAGGTGCAGCCGCCGAAGCGGATTCATGCGAATGCCCGCGTGCAATTCGAAGTGAGAGCGGTTGGGGCGCGAACCTTGTTGTTTGAACTGTCCCGGTTCCTGCAAGTGGAAAGCGTCAAGCTTGGCGGCCAGCCGGTGGAGTTTATTCACAACCCGGCGGTCGAAGGGACGCAGCTTTCGCGCCGGGGCAATGATCTGGTGGCGGTGATACTCCCGGAGCCCACGCGGGCCGGGCAGAAGATCGACCTTGAATTTGTGTACGGCGGCGAAGTCTTAGCCGAAGCGGGCAACGGGTTGTTGTATGTCGGTGCGCGAGGCACCTGGTATCCGAATCGTGGGTTGGCGATGGCGGACTTCGACCTGGAGTTTGAGTATCCGCAGGGCTGGACGCTGGTAGCGACCGGCAAGCCAACTCCGGTTTCCTCGGCGGGAACAGCTGCCAAGGGCAATGGCGAGCAACAAGCGCGCTTTGTATCGGAGCGGCCGCTTCCGTTGGCGGGATTCAACTTGGGCAAGTACAAAGAAGCGACGGCGAAAGCTGGGGAAGTGATCGTGGAGACGTATGCCACGAAAGGAGTGGAGCGAGATTTCCCGACGCCGCGAGTGCAAGTGATCCAACCGGATCCTTCCGAGCCATCGACCCGGGCAACGCAGGTCATCGTGCCCAACAACCCGTCTCCCGTGCAGCACGAACAGGCGGTGGCGGACGCGGCGGCGCGAGCCATTCAGTATTACGCTGAGCGGTTCGGCCCCTATCCCTACAGTCATCTGGCTCTGACACAGATGCCGGGGCGTGACAGCCAGGGCTGGCCCGGGTTGGTGTTTCTTTCATCGTATGCGTTTCTCGATCAAGAGCAGCGCGAACAACTGCACTTCGAACCGTACCGCATCCTGCTTCAGCAATCGATTCCGGCTCACGAGGCGGCGCATCAATGGTGGGGAGATCTGATTAGCTGGAATAGCTATCGCGACCAGTGGTTTTCTGAAGGGCTGGCGAATTATTGCGCGCTGATGATGTTGCAAGAGAAGGATCCTGCAGGTTTTCGGGCGGTAATGGAGAAGTACCGGCAGGACTTGATCGCCAAGAATAAGGATGGGATGTCTCCGATGGAGGCAGGGCCAGTAACACTGGGCATGCGGCTGCTGTCGTCGCGGTTTCCGGAAGGATATGAGGCGATCCTCTACGGGCGCGGGACGTGGCTGTTCCACATGCTGCGGACCATGATGAAAGATGCTGCGGCACAAGATGGTGGGCGCAAGTCACAGGCTGGCATGGATGAGCCGTTTGTGCGGGCGCTGAGGAAGGTTCGGCAGCGGTATGAAGGAAGAGCGATCAGCACCAAAGAATTGATCGACGTTTTCGCGGAAGAGCTTCCGCCGTCGCTGCGCTATGAAGGCAAGAAATCGCTGGACTGGTTTCTGGAGGGGTGGATCAACGGCACGTCGCTGCCAAAGTTGGAACTCAAGGCAGTGAAATTCACTCCGAAGGGTACGGGTTCGGTAGTGAGTGGAACCATCTTGCAGAAAGAGGCACCAGCGGACTTGGTGACGTCGGTTCCTGTATATGCGGTGATGGCGGGGAAGCAGACGGTGCTGCTGGGACGCGTGTTCGCCGACGGCGAGGAATCCTCGTTCCATCTGCCGGCTCCGGCTGGGACGCACAAGATCGTGCTCGATCCCAATGAGACGATTTTGACGAGTCCTAAATAGAGGGTCCGCGGACGACCTGGGGCAAATTTGCGGTGCCGAATCGGTTCCTGGTTCTCGAAGCGATTCCCGAAATGGGCGAATGGGGAATCGTGCGGGTGATGGGTCGTCCCCACCTCCTCACTTAAGGGCTGCATTTCCTTCGGCCAATCCTGCGACTCGCCTGCGGGACGTTGTGGCAGCCCATCTGCTTATAGAAGAGTGCGGATAGGAACATGGCTCGTCGAGGGAACTTATGTACGTGCAAATGACAGAGACGCTAGAAGAGGCAAACGGGTGGTGTACAGGTGCGGATGAGAGCACCTTGGCGGAAGCGAAGACGATCCTTTTGGTGGAAGACGAAGCGTTCGTGCGGGAAGTGACCTGTGAAGTTCTTCGATCGGCGGGATATCGGGTTCTCGCCGCAAAGAATGCAGCGGAAGCGATGCGCATTTACGAAGCGCGGGGCGACGAAGTGGAATTGTTGATAAGCGATGTGGTTCTGCCGGGTGAGAGCGGGCGCGTATTGGCGGGGAAACTTCGGCGACAGAATCCATGGCTCAAGATTCTGCTGGTCACCGGATATGCAGAGCAGATGGGACTGCGGGACGCGATGCAGGAGGAATGCTTAGCAAAGCCGTTTTCCATGGAAGTGTTGCTGGGAAGAGTGAGGCAACTGCTGGATCGGGCGGAATTGCCGATTGGTTCTGAATCTGTGCTTACGCACGCCTGCGGTATTGCGTAGCCTGAAGGATTTGCGCGGGAATCTGGGAGAGCGGAACGACGCGGGTGAGGATGCCCAACTCGGCACAAGCCCGCGGCATGCCGTAGACGGTGCAGGTTGCTTCGTTCTGGCCGATGGTGAGGCCGCTTTGGCGGTAGATCGCTTGCATCCCCGCTGCACCGTCGGAGCCCATTCCCGTCATGATCACTCCAAGCGCGAGGTTTCTGAAGGACTCAGCCACCGAGGTCATGAGTACGTCAATCGAGGGAATGTGAAGATAGTCTTCCGGGTGCGTGTCGAGAAAGATGACGGCGCGAGAATCGGCCGAGCGCTCCACGCGCATGTGCAATCCTGCGGGCGCGATGTAAACCACGCCAGGCTGGGGGCATTCGCCATGAGTTGCCTCGCGAACAGTGACGGAGCATAACGTGTTAAGCCGCTGTGCAAAGGGAGCGGTAAAGCCCGGTGGCATGTGCTGCACGACCAAGATGGGGACCGCAAGGTCCCGAGGGAACAGAGGCAAGATCTCCTGCAGAGCTCTCGGGCCGCCGGTGGAAGTTCCCAGGGCAACAATCGCGGGTACGGAAGGAAAGGCTGCGGTAAAAGTTTCTGACCGTGCGGACCGCGGAGGTTTTTTGGACAAGAAGTCGCCTGGATGCGACTTCCGCGATTGCGCAGCGGCTCGGAGCTTCGCGATGAGGTCCGGCCTGATATGGAGGATGTCGAGTGAAGTGGGGGAGAGTTGTTTAGGAACGTAATCGAAGGCCCCTGCCGCAAGCGCGTCGAAAGTGTTGCCGGCGTCCTTCTCGGTCGTCGCACTGACCATGATCACTGGCCGCGGGAATTGACGCATGATGCAACGCAGAGTTTGCAGGCCGTCGAGCCCGGGCATTTCCACGTCGAGGGTGACGACATCGGGATCGAGAGAGGCAATTTTGTCGAGCGCGTCCGATCCGCTGCAGGCAGTGGCGGCGACTTCGAAGCCGGATTCGGAAGCGATCATCCGAGAAAGAGCGGTGCGCATGAAAGCGCTATCGTCGACCACGAGCACGCGGATCGGCGGGCGGGTTGCAGCGTCTTCGGTCATTTCCGGTAGATGGTGCGGACGAGCGCATGTACCTGTTCCATGTACGAATCCATTTCGAAGGTGAGGCGGGCCCAGTCAAAATCCTTGAGCCCCTGGCACTGCTGCGACAGGACGGAGAAGCCTGCCTGGTCGAGCAGGTTGACCTGACGGTTTTCCATGTAGCCGTAGTTCAGTCCGCTCATGCGGCAAAGCAGGTCGCTGATCTCGACCAGGGCCACTAATCCCGCGTGATCGTGCGACTCCTGGAGATTGTGGTGCAGAGACACGACCTCGCGAAGGTCGGGAGAAAGCTCCCATTTATCGGCCAGTAAGCGGCCGCTCTCGCAGTGCGTGAAACCCAGTACAGATTGCTCCGCTTCGTGAAGGGGGATTCCCTGGGCCCGAGCGAACTCGTAGGCTTCGCCGAATTCCTTTGGCAACACCCACAGATTGACGATGATGCCGAGATCGTGAAGCAGTCCAGCGAGGTAGGCCTTGCTGGGATCTGGATAAGAAATCGTGCGGGCAAAATGACGGCAGACGAGGGCGCATCCCAGGGAGTGTTCCCAGAAGACGACGGGGTCGATGCCGGCGCTGTCTTTGGGCATCAGGTTGAGCACACCGCACGACATTGCGATGTCACTGACCCGGTGGAATCCGAGGCCGACGATGGCGCCGCGTAGAGAGTCAATTTTCTGCCAGCGACCAAAGATGTAAACGTCCACCACGTTCGTGGTCGTATCAAACGTCAGATTCCAGACGTGCTCAATAATCATGGAGCGTGTCAAGTTGCGCCCGGTATTTAGCATCAGGTATTCCAGGAGCGAGAATTCTTTCCCGGTAAGCTCGATCCTGCGTCCGGCGCGTTCGACGATTCTCTGCACGCGGTCAAGCCTGAGGTCGCCAGCGACCAGCACAGATTCGGATGGCAAGTGGCTGCGGCGCACGAGCGCCCGAATGCGGGCGGACAGCTCGCTGAACGAAAATGGTTTGGCCAGATAATCGTCTGCGCCGGTGTCGAGGCACTGGACCCGGTCTTCCACCCGAGTCCGCTGGGTCAGCACCAGCACGGGCAGGCTCGGCTTCTTCGACCGTAAATAACGCAGGACGCTGACACCGTCAAGCTTCGGCAGGTTCAGGTCGAGGATGACGACGTCATACTCGAACTCCGTCGCTGCGGTTCGAGCCTGTTCGCCATCCGGCAAAACATCCACAGAGTAATGTTCGCCTTCGAGACCCTGGCGAACGAATCGGGCCAATGCTTCGTCATCTTCTGCAATAAGAATTCGCATAAAAGTGAACCATCCTTAATTCAACAGGCCAGTCTAGTTAGAAACTGCTCAGTTGCAGCCGAAACCGAGCCCACACGAATGGCTGTAGGTGCAAGAATGGCGCTCTATTTCAAAGCGGGAGATTCGGCGTGAGAATGCGCTCGAAGAGTTTCATTCTGGTACGAACCTCCGCGGCCAATTCCTTCATCCGGCTACACCAGCGATAATCCCGAAGGGAATTTTCCCGCCCGGAGTCATGCTGTGCGCGTGTGGAGCAAAACGACCCTGAAGTCCCTGTTCATCCCAGGCGGGACTCTGCTTTTGGGTGTCGCGGTGCTCGTGTATTCCGGCTGGCTGACGCTGGCTCTGCCCTCCCTCAGCTTTCTGTACTATTGCGCTCTGATTGGAGGGATGCTGCTGGCCTGGAGATTTCACTCCAGCCGCATCTTCTTCGCTTTGGTTGTGCTGTTTCTGGCCCAGGAGGCGATTGCAGCTTTCGGAAGCGGGCATGTCTCACCCGGAACGCCCGGGGGGATGGCGTTGCAAGCGGCGGCCGTGCTGGTGCCGCTGGATTTCGTTCTGATCGCACTGATGCACGAGCGCGGGTTTACCGTCGCTGCCGTTGGTCCGGTTGGATTGTTCTTGTTCGTTCAATCCGTGATCGTGGCGGTTCTGTGCCGCGCGGCTGAGGACTTGCCGGGGTCTACCGTCCGGGCGCATCACGTTGCGACCGCAGTCTCCTTGCCGGGCTACGCGCTGGTTGTATTTACTGCTGCCTGCGTTTTCCTGTTAGTCAGATTTCTGATCACCCGCAAGCCGGTCGACAGCGCCTTACTGTGGTCGCTGTCCGCCTTCATCTTGTGCTTGCGCTTTGCCGGCGTCGCACGCGTTTCGACCGTGTATTCGGCTACCGCTGCCTGCATTCTCGCCGCTTCGATCATCGAGAATTCGTACCTTCTTGCCTATCACGATGAGCTAACGACGCTTCCGTCGCGCCGCGCCTTCAACGACGCGCTCCTGCGACTGCAGTATCCGTATTCGATCGCGGTCGTCGACATCGATCACTTCAAGCGATTCAACGACACCTATGGTCATGACACCGGGGACCAAGTCCTCCGGCTGGTCGCGGCCGGCTTGTCACGCGTAACCGGCGGGGGGCATGCGTACCGTTGCGGCGGAGAGGAATTCAACATTCTCTTTCCGGGAAAAACCACTTCTGAAGTTGTGGATCACCTGGAACAGTTGCGGGCGGCCATTGAGGACTCGGAGTTTCGACTACGCGCTGGCGAACGCCGTCAAGCACCCAGGGGGCCAGATCGCCGTAACGAACGAGCTCGCGGCCGCGCGCGCAAAGGCCATGCGATTCGGGAGCTGGCGCAGGAGACTCCGTCGCCCCTCTCGGTGACAGTCAGCATCGGCGTCGCAACGTCCGAGGAGCAAGAGTCGGACCCCGATCTTGTCCTGCAGGCGGCCGATAAGGCGCTCTACCGCGCCAAAGCAAACGGCCGCAATCGGGTCGAAATAGCGTCTTCACACCGTCGCAAAACGCGGGTCAAGGCTGCTGGAATTGCCTGAACGCTCGATTCGGTCTGAAGCCAGCTCAAACTTAGGAGATCGCGGGGCGGAGTATTGCTTCGGAAACGTGCGGTCCGGACCGCCAACCGTAGGACGGGAAGTAAGACGGTCCGGTTCCGAACGTTTTCGCAAGCACCGCAGGCCGTGCGGTCAGCCGGCGGTCGAAGGTGGGATTGGGCGCTTCCGGCCGGTGCCCCCGCAGGCGGGACATTGCAAGCGGATAAAAGCGACACCCTCAGACTTACCGTTCAAGTCCACGGGCTTCGCAACGTATCCACTACCGCCGCAACTTGGGCAGTCGTTCGGAGCCACTCCTCTCCCCCTCAGGTTGAGGACATTGTCCATGACGCGAGCACCAAATTTTCCGCAGATTGTTTTGCGTTACGAATTACGAACAAGATTTCACGGGTCGGGAACCCCGAGATGTTCGCCAGTCGTGCCGTCGAGCCGAGAAAGGGAAAAGCTCACGACAACGGCCTTCGACGTGGGTGTATTGCTCCTCAACGCCACGCTGCCGATCGGCACGAGTACATTTGCCTCGGGGAAATAGGTGGCTACACAGCGTCGGGGAATCTCGTAAGGTACTAGGACGAAACGTGGGCGCGCCGCAATTCCTGTTTACCGTCGTTCCGAAAGTGGCTGGTGATATCCAAAGGCTGGCCTGCCTCCCAGCCATTTTCCTGCATGTCGTCAGGATTCATCAGCACAACCCGGCGGCCATGAAAGATGCCCCGATAGCGATCATCGAGGCCGTAAATGGTCGTGTTGTACTGGTCGTGACTGCGGAGCGTAGTCATCAAGAACTGTCCCGCCCCAAGAGGAATGGACGCGATGGTCGAGACCATAAAGTTCGCTTTTCCTGTCTTCGTCTTGTAATCATTGTTGCGCGCCGCATTTGGCAGGTAGAAACCGCCCTTACGACGAACCCGGCTGTTCATGTCTTCGCAACCCGGAACAACGCGCGCGATGAGTTCCCGAATGCGGTCGTAGTCTTCGATCAGATGCAACCAGTCGACCGTTGTCTTCGTTGCGAGCGTAGTCACGGCTAGGCGTGCCACGAGCGCCGGCTCGCTCAAAAGCTGAGCCGAGGGCGGTTCCAGATTTCCCCGTGACGTGTGCACGACGCCCATCGAATTTTCCACGCTGACGAATTGATCTCCATTCGCCTGCGAGTCGCGATCCGTCCGACCGAGACAAGGCAGGATCAGCGCTTGTTTTCCCGTGATCAAATGCGCCCGGTTGAGCTTGGTCGAGACGTGAACGGTCAGACAGCAGCGCGACAATGCTTCCGCGGTGAACTCCGTGTCCGGAGTCGCCGAAAGGAAATTGCCGCCCATGGCGAAGAAGACCTTGGCCTCACCGCTGTGCATGGCCTTGATCGAGTCCACGACATCCCAGCCATGCTTGCGTGGCGGCTCGAATCCGAACACATCCCGGAGCTTATCCAGAAAGCTTTCGGGCATCCGCTCCCAGATGCCCATGGTGCGGTCGCCCTGCACGTTGGAGTGCCCCCTTACCGGACAGACTCCCGCGCCCGGCCGACCGATGTGGCCGCCGAGCAACATCAGCTTCACGATTTCTTGAATCGTCGCGACCGCCTGTCGTTGCTGAGTTAATCCCATGGCCCAACAAGCGATCATGGACTTCGATCGCATCACGACTTCAGCAATCTCCCGAATCTGACGCCGCGAAATGCCGCTCTGCTCGACGATTTCGTTCCACGAAGTTGCGGCAATTGCGGCTCGAAACTCCTCGAAGCCGCTCGTCTTCTCGGCGATAAATGCGTGCTTGAGGATTTTTCCCGGCTGCCGCCCTTCTTCCTCCAGAATCTCCTTGCATAATCCCTTGAAGAAGGCGAGATCTCCGGTCAAACGAACTGGAACGAAATGCTGCGCGATCTTCGTGCCCGGCCCGAAAAGGTGCAGCACTTCCTTGGGATGCTTGAAGCGGGTCAGCCCCACCTCCGCGAGAGGATTCACGCTGACAATCGTTGCCCTGCGGCGAGCCGCCCGCTGCAGGGTCGCTAGCATCCGGGGATGATTCGTGCCTGGATTCTGCCCAGTAATAAGGATAGTGTCCGCGAGCTCGAAGTCCTCGAGGGTGACGGTTCCCTTGCCGACGCCGATCACTTCCTTCAGCGCCAGCCCAGACGATTCGTGACACATGTTCGAACAATCTGGCAGGTTATTGGTGCCGAACTGGCGCACAAACAGCTGATAGAGAAAAGCCGCTTCGTTACTGGTGCGGCCCGAGGTATAGAAGATTGCCTGATCAGGACTGCTCAACGCGTTCAATTCGCCCGCGATCATGGCGAACGCATCTTCCCACGAAATCGGTTCGTAGTGGTCGCCGCCGGTACGCAAGACCATGGGATGAGTCAGTCTTCCCTGATGGCCCAGCCAGTAGTCCGACTGCTGCGCCAGCTCAGAGAGACTCTGCGAACGGAAAAACTCAGGGGTGCAGCGCTTCGCTGTCGCTTCCTCTGCGATCGCCTTGACACCATTCTCACAGTGTTCGTTGAGGGAGCGATCCTGGTCAGGGTCGGGCCAGGCGCAACCCGGGCAATCGATTCCGTCAAATTGATTGAGGCGGGAGAGTGTGGCAATTCCGCGGACCAGCCCAGGTTCCTTGAGGGCGAACTCGGCTGCTTTGAGAACTGATTTCAACCCGGCGGCAACTCGGGCAGGCTGGGAGATCCGGATGCTGTCAGTCTCAACGGGCGGCTGGCCGCGCGGCACTTCGACGCCCAGCGCATGTTCAGTCGCACCGACAGCGCTGGCGTCGTTGACGCCGGATTGAGCTTCTGGCAAATCTCCCCCCACGCACGGCGAGCAGTTTACGACAGACCCCGTGGCCGCACATGATTACCGACGTTTACCTCAGGCCACTGGGTCAGGCCCAGAATTAAATAGAACCGAGTTTCTCTTCCGAATATCGAAGGTCTCAAGTCTTTAGGAAATCTAACCGGTCCACAACCCTCTCGTCCCGAAAGGAGCGCATCATGATTCTGGGGATGACTACATCGACATTCACGCTGTTCCATGTGCTGCTGAGCCTGGCAGGGATTGGCTCGGGGTTCATTGTGGTTTACGGACTGCTGACCGGAAGAAGGCTCGACGGCTGGACTGCAATCTTCTTAACGACGACCGTCTTAACCAGCCTCACCGGATTCCTCTTTCCGGTGGAGCATCTTCTGCCCTCCCACGTGGTCGGCATCATCTCATTGGTAGTGCTGGCGGTTGCGATCCTCGCCCGCTATGCGCTTCATCTGGCCCACGCTTGGCGGTGGATCTACGTGGTTTGCGCTGTTTTGGCGCTTTACTTGAACTCCTTCGTCGCAGTCGTTCAATCTTTCCTCAAGGTGCCGGCGTTGAAGGCGTTAGCTCCAACGCAGAAGGAACCGCCGTTCCTGATTGCGCAGCTGATCGTCATGGCGATTTTCATCGTGCTTGGCAGGTTTGGGGTCAAGAAGTTCCACGTCGAGCGGGTTGCTACAGCTTGATCAACGAAGAACCACTTTGTCCTATGGTCAGAAACCTCGGTCTAAAGCGTTAATTGAGGAGAGACCTCATGCCTGCAGAGGTTCATGAATCGGACCAGGGCACTAACGGGCGAAGGTCACCCGGGCTGTTGCGATGAAAATGCACGTGACGAGAGCACGGAAAAATGCCTGTCCCAGACGTGGTAAACTGTAGGTCCGCACGCCGGAGAGGTGGCAGAGTGGCCGAATGCGGCGGTTTGCTAAACCGTTGTACGGGCTAACACCTGTACCGAGGGTTCGAATCCCTCCCTCTCCGCCA